>Ga0208864_1000055_pt1 | contig 33348 bp, 29 predicted proteins | sample CryBogmetaGMA05M_FD_184542 | JGI IMG/M metagenome (GOLD analysis project Ga0208864, IMG submission 184542) | Freshwater microbial communities from Crystal Bog, Wisconsin, USA - MA0.5M (SPAdes) | ecosystem: Environmental > Aquatic > Freshwater > Lake | place: Crystal Bog, Wisconsin, USA...
GTCACCGAGCCCCTCGACGAGCCTCGCGGCGGCCCCCGCGGCGAGTTCGTCGTCGCTGAAGCCGCGGGCGCAGTCCATCAGGAAGTCGGCCTTGCCCGGAGGGCCCGCCGCCGCGAAGGCCTCGGCGAGCGCCGCCGCGGAGTTCTCTCCGCGGGCGAGCGCCAGCGGCACCGCCAGCTGTTCGAGCGTGGTCCACTGGGTCTCGTTGAGCCCCAGCGGCCGCTCCGCCGTGAGCAGGCTCACGAGTTCGCGGTAGTCGCCCATGAAGGCGAGCGTCGCCGCCGCGATCATCCGGTTCTCCGTCCGTCGATCGGCCGCCAGCCGACGCAGCGCGTCGTCGGCCCGCGCCGTCGGCTCGGCCGCGAGCGCGGCGTCGAGGGCCCCCACGGCCGCGTGCTCCAGGCGATCACCGCTGGATGCCCCGAGCATCCACGCCGGCTCGGCAGCCGGGGGCACGAGCACCGCTGCAGCCGGATCGCGCTCCTCCCAGGCGATCGCCGCCCGCGGCGCGAGCAGCACCTCCGGCGGCAGGCCCGCCAGCGGCGGCGGGCCACCGGGAGCCACCACCGACCGCCACACCTTCTCGGCACCGCCGGCATGCACGACCGCCCGCCGCATCGGGAGGGCGTCTTGCCCCGGCGGCCGCTCCAGCAGCACCTCGATGCCGGCCGGCTGCCGCATCACCCCGGAGACCACGCCGCGCAGCCCGCCGGCGAGCACGCCGATCCGCGCGTCGGCGGCCGCGCCCGACACGAGCGCCCGCCCGAATACGAGTTCCAGCTGCGGCATGCCGTCGGCATCGCGGGTGACCACGGCCCGCGTGCCTGGCTCGAGCCGGATCGTGATGCCTCCGACCGCGAACACCGGATGGCACCACGCCGGCGCGAGGAGATCTTCGCGATCCGCCAGTGGCTCCTCGGCCGGCAGCAGAAGCCAGCCGGCGACACCATCGACGTCGCCGCGATGCACGAGCGGCCCGCCGGCGCGCGCCGCTGCGTCGCTGCCGCCGGGGACAACCCGGGCGAGATCGGGAGCCGCCGCGGGCTGGCCGGCTCCTGGCGTCGGCGCCGCTCCAGCCGGTTCTTGCATGGCGGGAGGGGCCACGATGGCCAGCGCGTCGCCGCTGGGCACGCGCGGCATGCCAGGGTTCGACGGGGGCGCCGCGTCGGCGACGGTGGCCGGCGGAGTCTCCATCGCCGCGGCTGGCGGCGCGACGGCGGGCTCATCGGCCACCTCCGCGGCTGCCGCGGCAGGGGCGGGCACGGCCGGCTCCGCCCCGGGGTTCGTGGGAGGCGGCGGTGCGGCCGGTGGCGCAGCGACGGGCGCCGACGCCTCGACGGGCGACGAATCTGTAGGCACCGGCGCGGCACGCGGTGGCACCTCGGGCTCCGGCGCCGCGGCTGCCGGCGCGACCACAGCCACCTGCGGCACGACTGCCCGCTTCGGCCCGCGCGCGAGCGACCAGACGAAGGACACCGCGAGCAGCCCGAGGAGCAACGCGGCCGCACCGGCCGAGAGCCAGGCCGCCAGCGGCGCCCGCCGCCTCTCCGGCCGGGCGGTCGGAGCCGGCTGCGTGCGGCCCGCCCGCGCCGCGGCGCGATCGTTGGCCGCCACGGCGGCGGCCGCCGCCTCCAGCGGATCGAGCCGCTTCCGCGCCGTTGCGAGCAGCTGGCGACGCCGCGATGCCGACACGGGCTCGAGCGTCGCGGGGTCTCGGGTGAGTTCGGCGAGGAGTTGGTGGCAGGCCGCGACGTCGGCCAGATGAATGTCGGACTCCACGCACACCCGCTCGAACGCCTCGAGCCGGTCGGCGGCGAGCGTGTTGTCGAGAAACTCGGCGGCGGTATTGGGGTCGTCGGCCAGACCTCGGCCCGCCGGGGCGGGCGCGGAGAGCGACGGCCTGGCGATCACGTCCCTGACGCGCTCCACGAGGGCGGGCGCCACGCCGCTGGCCTGCACCTTCTCCCCGAGCGCCGCCTGGTCTTCCGGACCCAGGAGCCCGTCGATCCACGCCAGCAGGGTTCTCACGGTCAACCGCATACGATTGCCTCCTCAGAGAAGAGTGGCGTTTCGCCACGGTTTTCGTGCCGATAGTATTCCGGTGGAAAAACCGGCGGGCAGGGCGATCCAGGAGGGCCCCGGCTCCGTACCACAGGTGGCGTTTCGGGGCTGGGCGTTTCGAGGTCGGCACCTAGACTTTTCCCGGCTCAAACGCGGTTGAAACGAGGTTGGAACCGCGGCGACTCTTTCAGGGTTCACCCCCATGAACAGCCATCGTCGGCACCTGCTCCTCCGCCAGGCGGCGGGCTACATCGAACTCGGCGAGCTCCTCGCCGACGGCGACGCGCCGGTGCCGGAGCACGCCCGCAAGCTCTTTCGCCGGGCTCTGGCCGAACTCGCGGAGCTTCCCGAAGCGAGCCGGCAGGGCACGGTGGCGAGCCTGCTGGAAGGCCGGGCGCTCCGAGCGCTGGGCGACTACGACGCGGCCATCGTGCCGTTCCAGCGGGTGGTCGAGGTCGCGCCGGAGCAGCTCGAGGCCTGGCTGGGCCTGGGCTGGTGCTACAAGCGGCTCGGCAAGCTCGACGAGGCGATCACCGCGCTCCGGCGGGGCCTCGAGGCGGCGCCGGGGCAGCCGCTCCTGCTCTACAACCTCGCCTGCTACCACTCGCTCGCCGGCGACGTCTCGGCCGCGGTCGATCATCTCACCAAGGCGATCTCGCTCGACGATCGGTTTCGCGACCTCACGGGCGCCGAGCGCGACTTCGATCCGATCCGGGCCGATCCGCGATTCGTCGCCGTGACGCACGTGGTGGTATGACTGTCGGCCGCCGGCCCTGCCCCGCGGCACGGCCCGCCCCCTGAGACGCCGCCGCGAGGATGATGCCCGGATGACGAGCCCCGCCCTCCAGGAGATCATCGCGCTGCTCGGCTGTCCGGCCGCCGGCAATCCGGCGCAGTATCTCTTCGAGCGGGCGATCGCCGCAGCGGAACTCGACTGGCAGTTCGTCACCTGCGACGTCACCGAGGGCGACGTCGCCGAGGCGATCGCGGGCGTCCGGGCGCTCGGCTTCCGCGGCTGCCTGCTCGCGGGCCGGCTCCGCACCGCCGCCGTGCCCCACCTCGCCACGCTCAGTCCGTCGGCCGCGTTCGCCGGCGCCGTCAGCCTGATCGAGCGGCGCGACGACGGCCTCGCGGGCCACATGACCGACGGCCGCGGGATCGTCGAGGCGGTGCGGGCCCACGGCGATCCGGCGGGGAAGGTGGCGCTCGTCGTCGGTGCCGACGCCTGCGGCCGCGCGGCGGCCCTCGAACTCGCCCTCGCCGGCGCGGCCGCGATCGTGGTGGCCGATCCCGACTCAGCCGCCGCCACCGCGCTCGTCGAGGCGCTCGCCGCCGTGCACGGCACGCAGGCGTCGACGCTTCAGTGGGCCACTTCGCTGGTGATGCCGGCGGACGTGGGGATCGTCGCGCTGGCCCCGCAGTCGGCGGTGCGGTTCGCCGCCGACTCGCTCCGGCCCGAGCTGCTCCTGGCCGACGCCACCCTCGACGGCGAGCTCTCCGCCGCGGCCGCGCAGGCGGCGGCCCGCGGCTGCTGCGTGATCGACGGCATCGAGATCCATGCCGTTCAGGCGGCAATCGAGTTCCACGCCCTGGCTGGCATCGAACCCGACACCGACATGCTCCGCGAGGCGCTCGAGGAGTATCTCAGCTGAGCCTCAGCCGGCCGTACCGAGCCGGTCGATGCGGCGCACGAGCGCCGCGGCGCTCGTGCGGACGTCGGCCACGGGATCGCTGCCGAGGGCCGTGATTCGCTGGGCCACGCCGGCCGGCGGCGGACGATTCGTGGCGTCGACCAACAGCCCCACGCCCTTGAGCGCGTTGACCACGATCATCGCGCGGCGATACCGCTCCGCCTGCCCCTTCTGATCGCCGGCGGCCGGCACCGCGTCGGGCAGCGCGAGCATCTCCTCGAGTGTCTGCCAGGCAGCCTCGTCCCCCTGCCGCGCGAGACCGATCGCCGCGTTGTAGCGGACGTCATCGGCGCCGTCGTCGGCGAGCTGCCGGAGCCGCTCGAGGGCCGGATCACCCCCGAGCACGCCGAGCGTGTAGGCGGCCGAGGATCGCAGCGGGTCCACGTCGCTCTTCGAGGCGGTCAGCACCGCTGCGGCGACGGCGGCGGGATCGTCGAACGCCCGTCCCGCCGCGGCGAGGTTGGCCGAGAGCACGGCGAGTGCCTCGACGGCGGCCTGGGCCGTCTGCGGATCGCGGTCATCGGCCGCCCGCTTCACGAGCGGGACTGCCGCCTCCGGCACGGCGAACTCCCCGAGCGCGCGGCAGAGATAGTTGCAGAGCGTTTTCGCCTGGTCGGCCGCGTTGCCGCTGCCCGCGGTGCGGCCGCTCGCCATCTCGTCGTCGAGGATGCCCGCCAGGTCGCCGGCCAGCTTCGCATCCTTCTTCAAGGCCGCGCCACCGGGCCCGCGAAGATCGTTGGCGAAGTTGAGCGCCACCTGCCAGCGGCCCTCATTGTTGCGGCGGAGCGCCCGGACGTAGCTCTCCGGATCATTGCCCATCTGGGCCAGCCAGTAGAATCCCCAGACCACGAACAGGCCGCACGACACGATCGTCAGCGGCACCACGAACAGCTGCACCAAGAAGCCCGCATTCGGCGGCTCGACGGGCGGTAGGGTGTCGTCGGGCCGGATGCCGCGGCGGGGTTGTTCGCTCATGCGTGAAGTCTAGGAGGCCGGCACAGTGAGTCAACGTCCCGTCGCGGGCGGCCCCGCCCGCTGGCTCGACGTCGAACTGCCGACCGTGGCGGAGAACCTCGCGCTCGACGAGGCGCTCCTCGCCGAGGCGCACGACGGGCTGTTCGCGGGGCTGGTGGTCCGCACCTGGATGGCTACCGCGCCGGCGGTGGTGCTCGGTTCATCGAGCCACGTCGCGCGGGAGATCGATCGTGCCGCCTGCGACGCCGCGGGGGTCGCGGTCGTGCGGCGACCGAGCGGCGGGCTCACGGTCGTCGTGGGCCCGGGCTGCCTGATGTGGACGGTGGTGGCGGCATGGCCCGGCCCGGCGCCCGCCATCGAGGCCGTGCATGCGGCGGTGCTCGATCCGCTCGCGGCGGCGCTCGGAGCCGCGGGCCGGCCGGTGGTGCGCCGTGGCTCGAGCGATCTGGCGATCGAAGTGGCCGGCGGGCTCCGCAAGGTGTCGGGCAACGCGCTGCGGATCCGCCGGCAGGCAGTGCTCTACCACGGCACCCTCCTCGACGACTTCGATCTCTCGCTCGTGTCGCGGGTGCTGCGGCATCCACCACGGGAACCGGAGTATCGCGCGGGCCGCGACCACGCCGCCTTTCTCGCGAACCTCGGCCTCGGCCGCGGGCCGCTCGAGGCCGCGGTGCGTGCCGCCTATCGAGCGGGGGAGGAGCGGCACGACTGGCCGCGAGAGCGCGTCGCGGCGCTCGTGCGGGAGCGGTATCGCGACGAGTCCTGGACGCAGCGGCTGCCGTAGCGCCGCCGCAGGCTGCGACGACCCGGCAGGCTGGGAAGACCTGGCCGGACGTGCGGAATGGGAAGTGATCGTTTTCGCGGGTGATCGCCGGTGGCCGGGGCGGTCGATTCTCATCAGCGGTGGCGGGCCGAGATGCCGACCGGGACTTCCCGACGGCAAACCAGCCTATCGGCGGCGCGAGCGCCTCGGTAGGTTTCCCGGCCCGATCGACAGGAGGTCGATCCGACAGCCCGCAACAGGAGGTTGCCTTCCATGCGTTTGCACATGAATGCCGCGGATGTCCGTGGCCTCGTTTCACGCCACTTCCTCAAACTCGGGGCCGAGGCCGCCGACGTCGAGGATCTGCAGGAAAACATCCGCATCGATCGTGGTCGTTGCGTGGCGCGGTGCTATCGCGTGGCCGACATGTTCGCCATGTGGATGATCGACGTCGGCGTGCTCCAGTTCTACGACGCCGATGGCGAGATGCTGCACACCGTGAACCTGTTCACGGAACTGCAACCGCAGCGGGTCGCCGCCTGATCGGGGCAGGCTGACGTTCGAGGGGCAGCGGGTGTCGCGGGCGATCCGGGGGGATCGTCTGCGCCCACCGCAGGGGAACGGATCGGGGGGATCATGTCGATGCAGGGTTTGGCCGGCGGTGCGCGTCGGCTGTCGGTGGTGGTCCCCGCCGTCGATCTGACAGGTCTGGAAGAGACGCTCGTCAGCGTCCTCGAGCATCGCCCCGACGACTGCGACGTGGTCGTGGCACTGGGCACGCCCTACGACGACCCCTGGAACATCGGTGAAGAGGTGACCTTCGTCGAGGCTGCGAAGGGTTCGGGGCTCGTCGGCTGCGTGACGGCCGGTCTCGCGGCGGCCCAGGGGGACGTGATCCACATTCTCGCGGCCGGCTGGCAAGCGACCGCCGGCTGGACCGATGCCGCCCTCCGGCACTTCGGCCGCCCCGACGTGGCGGCCGTCGTTCCGCTGACCGTGGCCGCCGATCGGGAGCAGCCCGTTTCGGCCGGCATCCGCCGCACGAGCGGCGGGCGAAGCGTGACGGTGGTGCCACGGCGAAAAGCGGGTGGACTCGCCACGGGCGAGTTGCCGGCGGCACCGCTCCTCGAGGCCGGCTTCTGGCGGGCGACGACGATCCGGACGATCGGCTTCTCGACTGCCTGCGGCGACGCGCTCGCGGCGGCCGACATGGCGGCGGGCCTCACGGCGGCGAAGGCCGACGTGGTGCTCGAGCCCGACTCGCACGTCGTCGGCGGACCGGCACGCAAGCGGCGGACCCCGTTCGTGGCGGGCCTGCAGGCGGAGCGGCTCTTCTGGCGATCGCTGGCCTGCGAGCGGATCGTTCCGGCGCTGCTGGCGCATGCGGGCGAGGTGCTCCGGCATGCGGCCGCGACCGCGCCCATCGGCACGTTCGCGATGCTGGCGGGCCGGCTGACGGCGCTCGTGCAGTTCGGCTCGTGTTTCGACCGCACCCGCCAACTCCGCAGCCTGATGCGCGAGGCGGCGGCGCCGGTCACGGTGGGCGACTCGTCGGCCCGCACCTACCGGATCGACGCGCCGCACGACGCCGCGCGGCCGCACGTCGAACCGCCGGCCCGGGAGTTCAGGCGGTCGGCGTAACCGCGGCGTTCAGGCCACCCAGCGCTGCACCCCTCGTAAAATACCGCTGCTTTCTCGGTCGCCGTGGGGCTGATAGACTCTCGCCGGTTCGTTGCTCCCGTAGCTCAATTGGATAGAGCGTCAGCCTCCGGAGCTGAAGGTTACAGGTTCGATCCCTGTCGGGAGTATTGGTTGGAGTTTTGTTCGCCGGCCGGTCGCACTCCGCGTGCGACGGTCGTCCTTGGCTGTCACCCCCCGCGTCCGGTGGCACATGCCCGATCCGGAACTCGAAGCCGCGTATCGGTCCACGTCCTACTCGGTGATCGTGCCGGGCCGGGAGCCGATCTCGATTCGCTGCGGGGCGCGGTGCCTGCCGCTGGATCTCCTGCTCGCCGAATCGCGGGCGACCAACTGGGCATTCATCACCGCCTGCAATCCGCGGTCCACGCCGCTCGACGACGACGCCAACGACGAGCGGATGATGCGGCTCGAGATGCTCGTCCGCGGTCGCGGCCTCAACTGCTTCCAGGGCGAAGGACAGGCTGACGAGGGCGACTGGCCGCCGGAGCCGAGCCTCCTCGTGCTGGGCATCAGCGAGGCCGACGCGGTGGCGGTCGCCCGGGAGTTCGAGCAGCATGCCATCGTGTCCGGCAGCCGCGGCGGCGAGGCGCGGCTTGTCTGGGTGGATGCCGGGACCGACGGGGAGGACGCCGGATAAGATTGCCTGGGTGACGCCATGGCAATCCGCGATGATTCCGGGCCGTTCATGCCGGTGGGCCGCATCGCCCTCGGCCGAGCGGTGCTCGTCTACGACACGTGGACGGCGCAGCCGGCGGCCCACGTCACCATTCCGATCCGCGGCCCGCGGGGCGGCGTGGAGCCATTCATCGGCACCGGTGACGATCTCGCGGCGGCCGTCGCCGTGGCCCTGCAGTCGCTCTCCAGGATCCCGTTCGCGATCGCGGCCTGCGAGCTGACAGCCTCGGCCGTCGAGGGCCAGCCCCGCGCGGCCGCGGTGCTCGTGCGGTCGCGCGACGCGACGCGACCGCGCTACACCGCGGGCCATGCCACCGCCGCCGACGACGCCACCGCCGTGGCGATCGCGGTGGCCCGCGGCTTGGCCGACGGCGGCTTCTTCCAGCCGCGGCTCCTGCCGCCTGGCGGCCGCGACGTGGAGTCCTCGACCGAGCGGATCGTGAACGGCCTCGAACGGGTCGTCGGCACGCTGGCGCTGCCGCCGGCGACGGCGGGCGCGGTCCGGGAACTCGTGGCCCACGAACTGCATCGCTTCGGCACGGGCCTGGCGATCCTCGCCGCCCATGCCCCCGACCGTGACGGCGTGCTCACGCGCTTCGACGCCCAGGCCGCGCTCGAACTCCCCGCCGGCGCGACGAAGACCAGCGACACCCGCACCACCGCGTGGTGGGAATGGTTCCCGGGCCTCGACAACGACGACCGCACGCTCCGCGCGGTCCTCGCCGAGCTGCCGGCGGCACCGGCCACGGCGATCCCCTGGATCGTGCGGCTGTTCGAGAACCCCGCGGGCTGGTTGCGGCTCCATGGCGCGATCCACCTCGAGGATCACGACATGGTCCACGTCCTCCTCGGCCGCGGCCTGCTCGACCAGGACGAGGCTTTCGTGATCGGCTTCACGATGGGGAGCACAAAGGCGGTCTCGTGGGCGGAGCGGGCCTGGTTCCGGTTCGTGGTCTCGCACCTCTACCCCGAGCCCTACCGGATCTCGCACACGATGCTGGCGGCCTACGACCTCGGGCTCGAGGCGGGCCGGCAGCTCCCCGTGAAGGATCTCCACCGCGTGCTCCGCGAAGACATGCTCGACCGCCCGCTCGGGGCCGTGCGGCGGGAACTCGGCATCGACACGCGACGGCTGCGGCGCTTCTACGCGCGGGAACGAGCCGCCCTGCCGGGCACGCTGGCCAGTTCGCGGCTGCCACGACACGACTCCGCCGCGACGGAGCACCCGCCGCTCCCCGAGGCTGCCTAGCTCGAAAAGTGGCCGCAGGTGTTCAACCTGAGCTGCCCTCTGTCTGCCGCACCGCTCGGGGCTGCCCCTCGCTCGCCGTGCAGAGCGATGCCGCGATTCTCCTCCCGGCGAGCAGCGGGTCGGGGGCACGCGCAGAAGCCGGCGTCACTTGTGGACGCAAGACGCCGACATTCCGTCAGAGCTGAGAACTCACAAGTGCCGCCGGCGCCGAGCATGCCTCCGACCCGCTGCGGCGCGGCCCCGAACAGCGAACTTCACCATGCCGACGACACCGCACCGACCGCCACGACACCGGCCGCGACGCCTGCCCGGCTCAGGTGTCCTCGAGCGGCCGGAACCGCGGCACCTTCTTGCCCTCCAGTTCGACCGTCTCCAGAAACATCGCCGCCGGCCGGACCCAGAGGCCGTGGTCGCCGTACTCCTGTCGATAGACGACGAACTCCTCGAGCGTCTCGCTGTGCCGGCCCACGCCGAGCACCGTGTATTCATGGCCCTTGTAATGGCGGTAGCGGCCCGGACGGATCGCGGTCATGACTCACCTCGACTCGATCGACGATGCGGCTGCCGACAGCCGTGCCGGCAGCCACGCCCCACCGCACACCATCCGCGGCCGGACACGCGTCCGTTTATACTCCTGCCGCTCGGCAGGGCACGCGTCCGGCTTCCAGCCCCCGCGACGATCCGGCCGCCGGAACGATCCGATGACCGCTCCCTTCGCACCCGGCGGCTCCAGACCCGATCCCGCGACTGCTCCGTCGTGGCGGGAACTCGCCGTCACCGATCCGCTCACCGGCCTGCCCAATCGCCGCCGGCTCGACGAGGTGCTCGCGGAGGCCTGGAGCCGATGGCGCCGCGACCGCACGCCGGTGTCGGTCCTGATGATCGACATCGACCACTTCAAGGCGCTGAACGACACCGCGGGCCATCCCGCCGGTGACGCCTGCCTGAAGACCGTCGCCGCGGCCCTGGCAACCACCTGCGACGTTCCCGACGGCCTCGTATGCCGCTGGGGAGGCGAGGAGTTCCTGACGCTCCTGCCCAACACCGACGCTCCGGCGGCGGCCGACGTCGCCCGGCGAGCGCTCGTGGCGATTCGCGACCTCGCGCTGCCGCATGCGGCCGTGCCGGCGGGCCTCGTCACGATCTCGATCGGGGCGGCCACGGCGCCGCCGACATCCGTCGCCGGCCCCGACGACCTCGTGGCCCGGGCGGATCGGGCCCTCTATGCGGCCAAGCGGGCCGGCCGCGACCGCGTCGCCACCGCGGCCGGCTGAGCCCCCTTCGGCCCGGGCAACGCCCCGCGGCGCGACCTCCTCGATGTGGTGAGGGGGCGTGCGTCGCTCGCCAATCCATCCGCAGCGCGACATCGCCTGGAAAACAGTGCTCTTCGCGCAAGAAGGGGCTGCGGGGAGCAGTTGGCACGAGATGTGCATCTGTTCTTCGTGGTGGTCACCGTGCCGTGGTGGTACGGGGATCGACCCTGCCCAAACCCCATTTCGTTTCAGGAGGTGCCTCCGTGATGGTCATCGCCGTCGGCATCACTTCCGAGGAAGTGCGCCCGGTCCGCAAGTAACTGCGGTTTCTGGGGCATTTCAGGGAGGTTGCCACGCTGGGCTTTTGGGCCCCGCGCTGCGGCAATCCCTCGAAGTCATGCTGCTTCCCGATCGTTCGCACCGCCTCCAGGCACTGAAAACAGGCCCTCGGGTGGATCATGGGTGATCGGGTGCCAGTTCCAGAGTTTCTCCCCACGTTGTTGCGAGTTTCCCGTGTTTTCCCCCGTTGTTTCCTCCGTTCGCTCGCTTCCTGGCAGTCGGCCGCTCGCGGCCTGCGTTCAGGGTGTCGCGACTCGGGGAAGCGGCCCTGCTCACTGTTTTGGTGAGACATTCACCGAGGTGGTGATCACCGCCTTGATGAGAGCGAAACCCGGGAATCTTCCGTCTTCGAGACCACCGGATCGTGGCCCGAGACGAGGCCGATCGCCTCGCTGCCGGCCGCTTCCATCTGGCGTCTTCGGGACATCCCGTCGCGACCGCGAGCCCACATCGCTCACAGTCTGACGGCCCGTTCGTTCGTTCGATTTCGTTCGTCAATCGTTCCCAACCACAGGTCGGCGGGTATCGGTCGTTCGTGCCCGTCCGGTCGCTGATTCTCTGAAAGGAGCCTCAACCATGGTGCGCTCATCCCTCACCCGCGCCTTCGGCGCTCTGGCCGCGCTCGCGGCCGTCAGTCTCACCGCGCTCGTCTCGCGCGCCGACCTGGTCACGCAGAATGATTTGCCTGCCGTCGTCTTCGTGGCGGGCACTTCGACCGGTTCGCAGGCGTTCGTCGACCTGAGCGGTGGCTCGGTCGATACCGGTAACGTCGACACCGCGACGATTTTCACGATCGGCAACCTCTTCTCCACCAGCAACACGGGCTACTTCGCGGGTTTTCCTACTTCGTCGCTCGGCACAGCGGTGTCCTTCAACAGCGGTGTCAACACGAGCCTCTCGTTCGGCACCGGCGCCTTCGGAAGTTTTTTGTCGACGCTGATCAGCGAGGAATCCAGCGGAGCGGGCTTCCGCAACTTCCTCGTGCTCGGCAACTACACGGCTGGCACTTCGCTGGGTACCCTCGTGCCGAACCCCGCGCCCGCAAGCTTCCGCATCAGCTTCACGCAGACCCCGGTCGGTACTGGGGCGATCTCCGACTCCTCGACGCTGGCCATCCCCCCGGTGCCGGAGCCCTCAACCCTCATGCTGGCCTGCGTGGGGATCGCCGGGGTGATCGCGGTGGACCAGAACCGGCGGGCGAGCCGCCGCCGTGCGGCCGCCGCACACGATTCAACGACGAACCTCGGCTGATGGTTGAACGACCCATCCGTCGACGGATCGTTGGTTTGGTTGGTTGATTGGTTGGTTGACGACAACGAACGAAGGCCGCGCTGGCATCCGCCAGCGCGGCTTTTTTCGTGCCCGCGATCGCCGCCGCCGGGCCCGGGCCGCCCGGATCGGGCCCTGGATTCCCCTTCTCGCAACGTCGCGATCCGTGCTAGTTTCTGCCCCGGACTGCCCGTGCCGTCGCCCCGACTCCGGAAAGAGATGCCATGAATGCGCTTCGCGGAATGCTCTCCCTACTCGCCCGACTGATGATCGCCGCGATCTTCCTGCTGAGCGCCGTCGCCGGGAAGATCATGAACTTCAGCGGCACCGTCGAGAAGATGGCCGCGGAGGGCGTGCCTTCGCCCACGATCCTCCTCGGCGGCGCGATCGCCTTCCTGATTCTTGGCAGCCTCTCGATCGTGCTCGGCTTCAAGGGCCGCTTCGGCGCGTTCCTGCTGCTCTGCTTCCTGGTCGCCGCCACCTACTACTTCCACGACTTTTGGAAGCTGCCCCCGGACACGCCTCCGGCCGCCCAGCAGGCCGAGGTGATCGCCTTCATGAAGAACCTGGCCCTGATGGGAACGATGCTCTTCCTGGTGGCCAACGGCACCGGTCCGTGGAGCCTCGACAATCGCGGGAAGACCGCCGCCAAGGCCGCGGTCGATGACGACGACGAGTGATCGCGAGGGGCAGCCCCTTGCTGCCCGCGTCGCCATCGCTCACGCGATCGGGCTTCCTGACGAGGGAGCGAGCATCTTGGCGGCCAGGAGGATCGTCGCGGCGTGGATGTCGACGATCGCCTCGAGATCGGCGGAATAACCGCCGCCGAGCACGATCGCCACCGGCACACCGGCCGACCGAGCCGCCGCGAGCACGAGCCGGTCTCGCTCGAGGAGCCCTGCCATGCTGAGCCGCAGTCGACCAAGCCGATCGTGCTCGTACGGGTCGGCACCGGCGATGTAGAACACGAGATCAGGCCGACCTCGGCACAACGACTCGTGCACGGCGGGCGCCAAGGCCGCGAGATACGCCGCGTCGTCCGCGCCGTCGTCGAGCGGCACGTCGAGCGAACTGGGGTGCTTGCGGAGCGGGAAGTTCCGGGCCCCGTGGATTGACATCGTAAACACCGCGGGATCGGCGGCGAAGATCTCCGCCGTGCCGTTCCCCTGGTGGACGTCGCAGTCGAGGATCAGCACCCTTCGAACGCTGCCCCGAGCCTGCATCTCCCGCGCCGCGACCGCCGTGTCGTTGAACACGCAGTAGCCTTCGCCCCAGGACGTGCCGGCATGATGCGTGCCCCCTGCCAGGCTCGCCGCGATGCCGTCTTCGGCCGCGGCCGCGGCCGCATCGACGGCGGCCCCCGTGCTCCGCAGCGAACGCTCGACGAGCGCCAGGCTCCACGGAAAGCCGATCCGCCGCTGCTCGTCGTTGGACAACGTTCCGGCCAAGACCCGGCCCACGTATCCGCGGTCGTGCACCCGCAGCAGCTCCTCGTCGGTGGCGGCATGCGGCTCGACGAACCGGAGGGCCGCCCCGGCCGCGGCATGGGCCTCGAGTCGGCGGCGGAGCAGGCCGTACTTGGCGGCAGGGAAACGGTGGCCCTCGGGCAGCGGCAGCGGGTAACGGTCCGACGGAAACAGGCGCATGGCAACTCCACGACCGTGTCATCCTATGCCTGCGGCCTGCGCAGCGGATGCCAGCGGCGCGGGCAGGGAGGGTCGATCGAGGCCGGCATCCAGCGGCGACCACAGCCGCAAAACCGCCTGGAAAAACAGGCTTTCGGCGTCCCGAGGTGGATCGGCGCGCGATTGGCACGGCATCTGCATATCTCGGATGCGGAGTGGCCCAGGAGTCGTCGTGATGCACCGCATCCTGTTTCTCTCAACGGTTCGACGACCCGGCCCTCGGTCCACGTGCCGGCGGTCCCGCGTGGCGACGGGTGTGCTGCTCTGGGCCCTGGTCGCCCTGCACGGCGCGATCGCGGCGGCCAACTTCGAGGTTCACGGCGTGTCCGCCACCCGGTCGGAAGCGATCGCGCGGCATGCGGAGCAGGTGCGCCGGCAGGTGTTCACCACGCTCCTCGGCGTGGAGTCTCCAGCGGCGTGGAGCGTTCGCTGCGACGTCCATCTCCATGCGACTGAAGCGTCGTTCGCGGATGCCGTCGGCGGGCCGCCGGACGGGGCCCGCGGAGCCACGGCGGTGGAGTTCGCCGGCGCCGACGTCTGCCTGCGACGGATTGACCTCATGGACGATGCCCCTGACGGGGTGCCGGACGCGCTCGCCCACGAACTGGTGCACGTCGTGCTCGCCGACCACTTCACCGCCGCACCGCCGCCCCGCTGGGCCGACGAGGGCTTGGCGGTGCTCTTCGACGATCCGGGAAAGCAGGCCGGCCACGCCCGCGACTTTTCGGCCGCCCGCCGATCGGGCATGACGTGGTCTGCCTCGCACCTGCTGTCGATGGAGGAGTATCCGCGGGAACCGCATCGACAGCGGATCTTCTACGGCCAGAGCGCGGCCTTGGTCCGCTGGCTGATCGACCAGCGCGGCGCGGCCACGCTGCTCGAGTTCCTCGCCGATTCGGCCTCGATCGGCGACGTCGCCGCCCTCGAACGGCACTACGGATTCTCGACGGTCGCGGCCCTCGAACGGGCCTGGCTCGCACGGCCGGCCGATACCGACGTCGGCGTCGATTGACGCACGCGTTCGACGCAGGCCCGTCGAAAAACAGACGACGCCACCGCGTGCAGCACGCGATGGCGTCTGGATCTGTTCGCGTTGTCAGCCAACTCGCTCAGCGACCCGTGTGGAACTGACCCTGCGGCTTGGCATCGGCGTGACGCCAGGTCGCCTCGCTCGCCGGCCGTGACCGCTGCGCTGAGGTGCCGCGGGTGGATGGGCTGACTGAGTAACTTCGGTACGAACGCGTGGTCTGGGGACGCGGTTGTGCGGGCTGCTGGGCATACGAGATACCCGACCCGACGACCACGGCCGCCACCACGAGCATGGCAAGACGCTTCATGATCGATCCTCCAGAAGGCGGGGAAAAGGGTGGAAAAGCCACCCACGCAACCCCGTTTTCCAATTATCGGCCTCCACGCGGAGCAAAACAAGGCAGCGGCGGGCTTGCGTGGCCGCAAGCCGGCGAACCCCGTCACTTTCGCCGCTTGGCCGCCGCCCGTTTTCCGGCGGACCGCTTCGAGCCGCCGTCGTCCCGGCCGTCCACCAAGACGTCGATCGTCCCGGTCTCGACCCGGTAAAGCCAGCCGTGGATCCGGGGCAGCTTTCCCTTGGCGTGCATGTTGCGGATCAACGCCAGGTTCTTGAGGTGCTTGATCTGCAGCTTGACGTTCTCCTCCGTGAGCACGGCGAGCTTCTCGTCCCGCGACAGCTTCTTTTCCTTGGCGATCCGGTTGGCCGCCTCCTTCGCCCCCGTGGCGATGCACAGCCAGTCGGCGATGTAGTTCTCGTGGACGCCGTCCTCGATCGCGGCGATGCCGCCGCACCGCGTGTGGCCGCAGACGATGATGTCTTCGATCTTGAGGTGCACCACGCCGTACTCGAGGATCGCCGAGATGTTGACGTCATTGAAGGCGACGATGTTGGCGACGTTGCGGTGCACGAACATCGTGCCCGGCTTGGAGCCGGTCATCTGGTGCTCGCTGACCCGGGAGTCGGAGCAGCCGATCCAGAGCACCTTCGGCCGCTGCTTGGCGGCGATCGCCTGGTAGTACTCTTCGTTGGGCTGATACTCGCCCGCCACGAATGCGGAGTTCCCTTGCAGCAGTTCGTCGATCATGTTGCCCATCGGCACGGCTCCCGGTTGATGCCTCGCGGGAGAAAGCCCCGCGTCGGGGCCGAGGCTACCAAGCGAGCGGGCGGGCGGCCACCGCCCGCGGCCCGGTTTCGGGGCCCGGCGCCTGCCGGGTCGATTTGCCCTTGCATCGCCGCGGCGCCAGCGTGACAGTGCTCTGGCGGCCCCCCTGCCGGCCGCGACTCGGGAGACCCGCGAATGACCTGGGAGCCACTGCTCGGACCGCTCGCCGGTCACTGGCCGGCGGCCCTCACCGCCGCCGTGGTCGCCGCCACGCTCGCCGCCCTGCTCTTCGTGCAGCGGGCCCCCGACATGGTGATGATCGGCGGGGTGGTGCTGCTGCTGGGCGCCGGCGTGATCACCCCCGACGAGGCGCTCAAGGGCATGAGCAACGAGGGGATGGTGACGGTCGCGGCCCTGTTCGTCGTGGCGGCGGCCGTCGAGCGGACGGGCGCCCTGGCGTCGCTCGTCGACCGGGCGCTCGGCAGGCCGAAGTCGCTGGCCACCGCGCAGATCCGCACGATGCTGGCCCCGGGTGTGCTCTCCGCCTTCACCAACAACACTCCCGTCGTCGCCCTGATGGTGCCGGCGATCCGCGACTGGGCCAAGAAGAACCGGTTCAGCATCTCCAAGCTGCTGATGCCGATGAACGACGCCGTCGTGCTCGGCGGGCTCTGCACCCTGATCGGCACGAGCACCAACGTCGTCGTCAGCGGACTGGTGGCGGCGAAGCGGGGGCAGCCGCTGGGGATGTTCGACATCAGCTGGCTGGGCGTGCCGCTGTTCGTCGTCGGCCTGGGGTATCTCGTCGTCGCCAGCCGCTTCCTGCTCAAGGACCGGCGGCCGCCGATGAGCACGAGCGACGATCCCCGTCAGTACAGCCTGGAGATGGTGGTCGATCCGGGCAGCCCGTTGGCGGGCCGCACCATCGAGGCGGCGGGGCTGCGACACCTGCATGGCCTGTTCCTCATGGAGATCGACCGCGGCGGTCGGGTGATCGCGGCCGTCGCCCCCACGGAACGCCTCCAGGCGGGTGATCGGCTCGTGTTCGTCGGCGTGCTCGACTCCGTGGTCGAGCTCCAGAAGATCCGCGGCCTCCGGCCCGCCACCGACCAGTTGTTCAAACTCGACGACCCGCGGAGCGAGCGGGTGCTCGTCGAGGCGGTCGTGTCGCCGTCCTGCCCGCTGGTGGGCCGCACGATCCGCGAGGGCCGCTTCCGCTCCACCTACGGCGCCGTGGTGATCGCCGTGGCCCGCGACGGCGAGCGGCTGCAGATGAAGATCGGCGACATCGTCCTCCAGCCGGGCGACACGCTCTTGGTGGAGGCCGGGGCGGCGTTCCTCGACCGGCAACGGTCGAACCGGCACTTCTACCTGGTCAGCGAGGTGACCGATTCGACGCCCCCGCGGCACGACAAGGCCTGGATCGCCTGCACCGTGCTGGCGGCGATGGTGCTCGCCGCCGCGTTGGAGCTCGTGCCGATGGTGGCGGCCTCCCTGGTCGCCGCGAGTGCGGTGGTGGGCCTGCGGTGCATCTCCTCGAACGAGGCCCGGCGGTCGATCGAGTGGGAGTCGTTGCTCCTGATCGCCGCGAGCTTCGGCCTCGCCCGCGCGATGGAGAAGACGGGGCTCGCGGAACTCGTCGCCCACTCCACGATCACCGCGGCCGGCGACCATCCGCACGTGGTGCTCGCGGCGCTCTACTTCGTGACCATGCTGTTCACGGAGCTGATGAGCAACAACGCCGCCGCCGTGCTCACCTTCCCGATCGCCTGGCAGACCGCGGCGGATCTCGGCGTCAACCCGATGCCCTTCGTGATGGCGGTCACGGTCGCGGCGAGCTGCGGCTTCGCCACGCCGATGGGCTACCAGACCAACCTCATGATCTATGGCCCCGGCGGCTACAAGTTCAGCGATTACATGCGGTTCGGCGGGCCGCTCAACCTCCTCGTGATGGCCCTCACCGTCGCCCTGGCACCGCTCATCTGGCCGTTTCGCCCTTAGGTGACCGGGTTTTCAAGGGTTCGCCCCCGGCATAGGCTAGGGGATTGCGGCGGAGCCAGGACCGGCACAAGGGCGGCATGAGCGACATCCTCTTCCACTACCACCGGGTCAATCCGACGACGTGGTTCTACTTCGCCTCGCTCCTCTCGATCGCGCTGTTCTTCAAGTTCAACCGGCTCTGGAGCATCCGGAACCTCGACCTCCTCGGGCTCGTTCTCCTGGCCCCGGGCATCCTGGCGGTCGAGTATGGCGGCTACAAGGCGAACGTCGCCGACCAGCAGCTCGGATTCGTCTGGATCTTCGTGGTCACGGGCTGGTTTCTGGCCCGGATGCTCTGCGACTCGATGATGGTCCGCCGGCCGATGCTCGAGCCGAACCTCACGACCGGCGGCCTCGTGTTCCTCGGCGTGTCGCTGCTGGTGTTTCTGCTGGCCAACGTGATCACTACGCGACCGCAGCGGGATGACATGGCCGGGGCCGTGGCCGCCGACCGCCTCGAGGCCCGCGACGCGGAGGTGAACGCCGACCAGCTGGCACGCCTCGGGCCCGGCTATCCCCTGCTCTTCCTCCTCCCGCAGATCTCCACGCAGCGGATCTTCTTCGCCCCCGACGGGGCCGACGCCCCGCCGGAGCCCGGCGACACCAGCCGCCGCGCCGTGCACGAGACCACGGCCCGCATCATGGCGATCGTCTCGCAGCTGGCGATCGTGGCGGGGATGGTGGTGATCGGCTGGCGGCACTTCGAGAACACCCGCCTGGGGATCGCCGCCGCCGTGCTCTACCTCCTCCTTCCTTACAGCGCCACCATGACGGGCCGCGTGGACCATGTCCTGCCCGGGGCGCTCGTGCTCTGGGCGATCGCCGCCTACCGCCGGCCGTTTCTCGCCGGAGTGCTCGTGGGCCTCGCGATCGGCACGATCTACTATCCCGTGTTCCTTCTGCCGTTGTGGTGCAGCTTCTACTGGGAGCGGGGCGTCCGCCGGTTCGCGGCCGGCGTGGCCGCCTCGCTGGCGACCCTCGTCGTCGCCCTCTGGTTCACCTCCCCCGATGCCACCGTGTTTCTCGGCCAGCTCCGCCAGATGTTCGGCTGGATCTTCCCCAACGAAGTCTCGCTCGAAGGCTTCTGGGCCCTCCCCGCCCAGGATGCGGTCTATCGGCTGCCGGTGCTCGCGGCCTTCGTGGCGATGATGTCCACGCTCGCGATCTGGCCGGCCCCGAAGAACCTCGGCACGCTGATGAGCTGCACGGCCGCCGTGCTTCTCGGCAGCCAGTTCTGGAAGGCCCACAACGGCGGCCTGTTCATGGCCTGGTACCTGCCGGTGCTCCTGCTCGTGGTCTTCCGGCCGAACCTGGAGAACCGGGTGGCGATGCTGATGCTCTCGCCCGAGTGGTTCCCCCGTCGCCGCGCGGCGTGAGCCACTCAAGGGCCTCTAGCCCCGGCGCGGGTCGTAACCCGCCGGCGGCGCGTGGCGGCTGGCGAGCCACGTCCGCCAGCCGCGGGCGTCCCACTCGAAGTTGGTGCCGGTGAGTGCGACCAGCGCCTCCAGCACGCGGTCGTTGCGGACCGACACCTTCGCCCGCTTCGGGCCGCCGCCCATCGAGAGCCCGCCCCCCGAGGGCGTGAAGGTCGCCGACGTCGCCCCCTCGGGCGTGCCGCCACCGGTGACCGTGACATGCTGCGTCTCGAGGGCGTCGATCAGCGGCCCGACGGCCGAGGGAATCCCGAGACGGCCGAGCGCCTCGGCGGCGCGGTTGACCTGCGCGTTGTCGGCGCTGTGCAGCGCCGCCACCAGCGTCGGCACGGCGACGTGCGGGCCGATCAGCTGCAGCCGCTCGACGGCCGCGATCCGCGTCTCCGGATCGGGGTGGTCGAGCGCCGCGGACACGAGCACGCCGACCGCGTCGGGCGAACGGATGCGGGCCAGCGCCTCGATGCACCAGCCGCGAACGCGGACCACCGGATCCTTGGCGACCGTCGCGGCGAGCGCGGACACCGCCGCCGGGTCGGAGATCTCGCGGATCTCCTCCGCCGCGCGGTCGGCCTGCGCCGGCTGATCCACCTGCCGCCGCAGCCGCTCGAGCCTGCCGTTCCATTCCCTCTGCGCGAGCGTCGCCTTCTCGGTCCGCTCGATGAGGTCGATCTCCTGCGCCGTCCGCCAGCCGCCGCGATGGCGGACGTAGCCCCGCTCCGTCATCGACTCCTGCTGCGTGGGTCTGACCGACTCGTCGCCCCGGGCGGCGAGGGCCACGGCGGCGGTCACGAGCAGGGCCAGGCAGGCGGTTGTTCGTCGCGGGCTCATGCCAGTGATCTCGGCTCCACCCGGCCGCCGCCTTGACCGGGGTTCGGTCGGGGCTACCGGGTCAGGTCATGAACCAGTTTGGCATAGGTGGCCGCCACGCGAATCACGACCGTCGCCACCAACCCAGCCACGAGGGCCCAGGCCAGGAATCCGACGGTTTGCACCGCCGCCGCAAACCCCCGCACCGCCGCCTGATCGAGCGTCTCGGCCACGCGATCGAGCGCCTCGGCCGTGGTGCCCGTCGCCTCGCCGACGGCCACCGCCTCGATCACGGCCCGGGGCAGCCGGCCGGTGGCGGTGAGCGTTTCGGGCAGGTCGCGGCCCGCTCGCAGGAGTTCCTCGACCCGGCGCCGATCGCAGCCGAAGCCGGGGGCGGCGGCCGAGCCGAGATCCACCAGTTCGCCGATGCTCACACCCGCGTGCGCCGCCAGCGACGCCGCCCGACTCCAGGCCGCCGCCTCCGCCGCGACCGCGGCCGGCCCGACGAGCGGCAGTCTCCGGCCGACGTGCCAGGCCCAGCCGCGCCGCTCCCAACTCCGCCGCGCGGCGACCGCCGCCACCGCGACCACGGCGACCACCATGCCGAGTCCGGCGATGAACCTCACCGCGTCGCGCGGGCCCGCGAGCCCGAGTCCGAGCATGTCGAGCGGCCGACCGTCGATCCCCCGAGACCACCCCGCGACCACGATCAGCACCGCGATCGCGAGGATCGCCACGACGAGTCGGATCAGCGGGCCGACGAGGGCGGCGCGAACGGCGCGGCGGGAGGCGAGCGACCGCGTGAGCGTCTTGGACGTCTCCGCGAGCACCTCGGAGAGTCGGCCGGTGCGGTCACCCACCTGGAGCATGCCCGCGACGGCGGCGGGAATCGCCCCGCCGGTCGCCGCCGCGGCTTCGCCGAGTCCGTCGCCGGCGGAGAGCCGACGGGCCACCCGCTCGAGGGCCGGGCGGGCGCGGCGCGGCACCCGGGGGATCTCCGCCGCCCACGCCCGCCGCAGGTCGATGCCCGCCGCCACCGCGATCGACAGCCGGTGAAGCATGTCGGCGAGCACCGCGTCGGGGATTCGTCCCGAACCTGCCATTCAGAGCCTCGCCGCGGCGTTCCGCTCGCGCCCGGGCCGGTTCTAACACACGCGGCTGCCATCTGGTACAACCGCCGGCCTCGCCACCTTGTGCCTCCGCCATGACTTCAAGAGCCCACTGGCCCGCCGTCGCGATCGTGGGTGTGGGCATGATCGGCGGCTCCGTCGGCAAGGCGCTCCGGGACCGCCGGCTGGCCTCGCGCGTGATCGGCATCGGCCGGTCCGAGAAGTCGCTCACCACCGCCCAGCAGGCCGGCTGCGCGACCGAGGTGGCCACCGACATCGCCGCGGCGGCCGACGCCGATCTGGTCGTCGTGGCCGCGGGGGTGGCGGCGATCCCCGCGCTGCTCGACGCCGTCGACGCCGTCATCCGCCCAGGCACGCTGCTCACCGACGCGGGCAGCACGAAGGCCTCGATCGTCGCGGCGTGGGAGCGGTCGCGGCGCCACCGCAGGGGCCGCTTCGTCGGCAGTCATCCGATCGCGGGCAGCCATCGCCGCGGCCCCGCCGCCGCCGATGGCGACCTGTTCGCCGGCCGGGTCACCGTCGTCACGCCGGCGAAGACGACGCCTCAGGCCGACGCCGATGCGATCGGTGACGTCTGGGCGGCCCTCGGTTCCACCGTCTACATGATGCCGCCCCGCGAGCACGACCGGATCCTCGCCGGCACGAGCCACGCCCCGCACCTCGTGGCCGCGGCCCTCGCCGCGGCCACGCCCCCGGCGGCCCGCACCTTCACCGCCGGCGGCTGGCGCGACACGACGCGGATCGCCGCCGGTGATCCCGAACTCTGGGCCGACATCCTCCTCGACAACGCGGGCGCGGTCGGCGCCGCGATGCAGCGGTTCGCGACGGCGGTCGAGAGACTGCTCGCCGCGATCGAGCGCGGCGATCGCCGCCGACTCGTCGAACTCCTCACCCGTGCCAAGGACAGCCGAGATGCTCTGGGAAGTTGACGTCGCGGTCCGCGATGCCGCCGGCGACCATGCCGCCCGCGAGGTGACCGCCGGAGCCGAGGCCCTCGGCATCGTGGGCTGCACGCGGGCCCGCACGGCCGCGGGCTGGCTGATCGAGGGGGAGCTGTCTCGCGCCGACGTCGAGCGGCTCGCAGCGGTGCTGTTCGCCGACTCCGTGACGGAGTCGGCAGTCGTCGACGAAGTGGGGGCGGCCCGGCTAGTGGCGCCCTTGGACGGGCTGCCGACGGTCGTGCACGTGCTCCCCAAGGCGGGCGTCACCGATCCGGCCGGCCTCACCGCCCAGGCCGCGGCCGCCGCGCTCGGCCACCGCGTCGTGGTCCGCAGCCTGCGGAAGGTTTGGCTGCCGCCGCTCGAGGCCGGAGCCGTGCAGCGGCTCGCGGAGAAGCTCCTCGCCAACGACGCCATCCAGGACGTGGTCGTCGGGCCGCTCGTGCTCACCGCGCTCGCCGGCGGCCGGACGTGGACGTTCGCGCAGGAGACGATCCCGCTGGACGGGCTCGACGACGCCGCGCTCGAGAAGCTGAGCCGCGACCGCTGCCTGGCCCTGTCCGTCCCCGAGTTGCACGCCGTCCGCGACCACTTTCACGCGCTCGGCCGCGCCCCGTTCGAGATCGAACTCGAGACGATCGCGCAGACCTGGAGCGAGCACTGCTGCCATAAGACGCTCACCAGTGGCGTCGACCACGTCGGCCCGGCCGGCGCGGCCCGGTACGACAATCTCCTCAAGGAGACGGTGTTCGCCGCCACGCAGACGATCCGCCACACGCTCGGTCCGCGCGACTGGTGCGTGAGCGTGTTCAAGGACAACTCAGGCGTGGTGCGGTTCGACGGCGACCACGACATCTGCGTGAAGGTGGAGACCCACAACCATCCCTCGGCGATCGAGCCCTACGGCGGCGCGGCGACCGGTCTCGGCGGCGTGATCCGCGACGTGCTCGGCACCGGCCTCGGCGCGAAGCCGATCGCCAACCTCGACGTGTTCTGCGTCGCCCCTTCCGACACCCCGGCGGCCGACGTCCCGCCGGGGGTGATCCATCCCCGGCGGCTCCTCGCCGGCGTGGCGGCCGGCGTCCGCGACTACGGCAATCGGATGGGCATCCCCACGATCGCCGGCGCCGTCGCGTTCCACCCGGGCTACATCGGCAACCCGCTCGTGTTCTGCGGCACCGTCGGGATCATGCCGCGGGGTCACGCCGACGCCGCGGTGGAGCCCGGCGACCTGGTGGTGGTGGCCGGCGGTCGCACCGGCCGAGACGGCATCCACGGCGCGACCTTCTCGAGCATCGAACTCACGAGCGCCAGCGAAACCGAGAGCGGCGGAGCGGTGCAGATCGGCCACGCCATCCACGAGAAGATGCTCACCGACTTCGTCCTGGAGGCGTCGCGGCAGCGACGCTTCCACGCGATCACCGACTGCGGTGCCGGCGGCCTCTCGAGCGCCGTCGGCGAGATGGGGGCTGCGCTTGGCGCCGACGTCGATCTCGACCGCGTGCCGCTCAAGTACGAGGGCCTGTCGGCGACGGAGGCCTGGATCTCGGAGGCCCAGGAGCGGATGGTGCTCGCCGTGGCCCCGGGCGACTGGCCGGCGCTCGAGCGGATCGCCGTCGACGAGGGGGTCGAAGCCACGGCGATCGGCACCTTCACCGGCTCCGGACGGATCGTCCTCAAGTGGCACGGCCGGGTCGCGGGCGACCTCGACTGCCACTTCCTCCACGAGGGCCGGCCGCGGCAGCGGCTCGCCTCACGGCATGCGCAGGCGGCCCCAGCCCCGCTCGCGTGGTCGGGCGACACCGCCGTCGCCGCGGCGCTCCTCGACGTGCTCGCGCTTCCCGACGTGGCCAGCAAGGAGCGGATCGTGCGGCAGTACGACCACGAGGTGCAGGGCTGCTCGGTGCTCAAGCCGCTCCTCGGCCCGGGCGGCGGGCCGGCCGACGGCACCGTGATCCGCGGCGTGCTCGGCCGCGACCGTGGCATCGTGCTCGGCGTGGGCCTGCGGCATCACCTTGGCAGACTCGATCCCTACCAGATGGCGGCCGGCGGAATCGTGGAGGCGATCGCCAACGTCGTCGCCGCCGGGGCCGATCCCGAGCGGATCGCGCTGCTCGACAACTTCTGCTGGGGCGACACCCGCCGGCCCGACTCGCTCGGCACGGTCGTCGAAGCCTGCCGCGCCTGCCACGACCTCGCGATCGCGTTCGCGGCCCCGTTCGTGAGCGGCAAGGATAGCCTCAACAACGTGTTCGCCTACGCGGATGCCGCCGGCACGGCCCGCGAGATCTCGATTCCTCCCACGCTGCTCATCACCGCGCTGGGCCAGCTCGACGACGTCCGTCGGGCGGTGTCGCCCGACCTCAAAGCCGCCGGCAATCGCCTCGCCGTCATCGGCGAAACGCGGGGCGATCTGGCGGGCAGCCAGCTCGCGCTCACGGGACGGACGAGCGGCGGCGGCGTACCGATGGTCGACGTCGCCGCCTGCCGTGCGGCGATCCACGCGGTGGCCGCGGCCCGCCGGGCCGGGCTCCTCCAGGCCTGCCACGACGTCTCGGACGGCGGGCTCGCGACGGCGGTGGCCGAGATGGCGATCGGCGGCAGGCTGGGAGCGAGGCTGGTGCTCGCCGACGTGCCGACTGCGGAAACGGCCGCCGGCCACGATCTTGCGATCGCGTTCGCCGAGACGCCGGGACGTTTCGTCTGCGAGGTGAAGCCCGAGCACGAAGCCGAGTTCGCCCGCTGCCTCGCGGGGGTGCGGTTCGCGTGGATCGGCAGCGTGGCGGCGACCCCCGACCTCGAGATCGTCTCGACCTCCGGCGCGATCGACCGCATCGCCGTGGACCGCCTGGCGACCGCCTGGCACGGAAAGGACGCCTGAATGCTCTCGCCACGAGCCCTGATCCTCCGCGCTCCGGGCACCAACTGCGACCACGAGACGGCGCACGCCTTCGAGCGGGCTGGCGGCCTCGCCCGCCGCGTGCACCTGCGGGCGCTGGCCGAGCGGCCGGCGATCGCCGACGACTGCCAAATCCTCTGCATCCCGGGAGGATTCTCCTACGGCGACGACATCGCCAGCGGCCGCATCTTCGCGCTCGAACTCAAGACCCGGCTCGGCGACGCCCTCCTGAAGTTTCGCGATCGCGGCGGCCTCGTGCTCGGCATCTGCAACGGCTTCCAGGTGCTGCTCCAGACCGGGCTTTTGCTCGCCGATCCAACCACCGGCCAGCCGGAGGCGGCGCTCGCGCACAACACCTCGGGGCGATTCATCGACCGTTGGGTGCGACTCACGTGCGGCCCGAGTCCCTGCGTGTTTCTCAAGGGGCTGACGACGCTCGAACTGCCCGTGGCCCATGGCGAGGGTCGATTCGTGCTCCGCGACCCAGCCCGTCTCGAGCCGCTGCGGGCGGCGGGCCAGTTGCCGATCACCTACTCGGCCGACGACGCGGGCCGGACCACCAATCCCAACGGGGCGGTGGGCGACGTGGCAGGCGCGTGCGATCCGACGGGCCGCGTGTTCGGACTGATGCCGCATCCCGAACGGTTCATCGACGCCACGCAGCATCCCTCGTGGCAGGGTCGCCTCGACCCCGCCGCCTCGGGCGCCGGCCTCGCGGTGTTCGTCAACGCCGTGAAGGCGACGGCGTAGTTCGGCCGCCAGTTGATCCTCGGGCGGCGCCGCAGCGGGCCGGAGGCATGCTCGGCGCCGGCGGCACTTGTGATTTCCCGGCTCTGTCGGAATGTCGGCGCCCAACGTCCACAAGTGTCACCGGCTTCTGCGCGTGCCTCCGGCCCGCTGCTCCCCGTTCCTGAGTCAGACAGGAACAGCGTGGAGCTCGGGGCTGCCCGTGCCCGGGAGCCGGGCTCTGGGAGCAAGCGCAGGCAGGATGCCGAAGCGCAGCGGACAGGCAGAGAGCGGATGCCACGATGGCATCCGCGAACGTCCGGCGACGGGCATGGGCAGCCCCGAGCGGCGCACACCGCGAGATCCCCATCGCTGACGCGATTGGGCTTCCTGATGAGCGGCCACGTGGCGACGGGGTGTGGGCAATCCCGAGCCAATGGGCAGGCTGCGAGCGCGGCGGAAAACCAGCGCGGCCCACGCCCATCAGCGTTGACCCGGCGCGGCGCCGTCGGCTACTTCCCCAGCTTCCCATCACCCCGGCGCACCGCCCCGTGGCGGCCCACAGCTCGATGCGGCCTCCTCCGGCGACCACCCGCTGGCTCCTGCCGATTCTCGCGAGCCTGCTCGCGGGGTCCGGCTGCCGGCTCCTGGGTTCGGCAGCGGTCGTCCACGAGTTGCCCCGCGATGCCCCGGTGGCCGTCGGCGGCCGCGGCCGGGCGGCACGCCGCACCATTCCGCTGGAGGTGCTGTTCATCCGCAGCGCGGCCGATGACGTGGAGCTTCGCGACGCCATCTGGAATCACGTCGACGAGCAGGCCATTCCCGCCGAGCGACGACGGGCGCTCAATGCCAATGGGCTCCGCGTCGGCGTGGTGACGGGCCACCTGCCCGCCGAGTTCGCGACGCGGCTCGCCGCATCCTCGGGGGACGAACCTGAGGACACCGTCGTCGGCATCGATGCCAGCCGCTCGCAGCGGCGGCTGCAGCTGCTTCCGGGCCGACGCAGCGAACTGGTGACGGCAACGCGACTCCCGAGCCTCGTGCTCCTGGAACAGTGCGCCGGGGAAGTCCGCGGCGGCACGTTTCACGACGCGACTCCGCTCCTGGCCCTCGAAGCCCGACCCGCGGCCGACGGTCGCGTGCAGCTGGAGGCCGTCCCGGAAATCAAGCACGGCCCGGTGGAGAAAACGTGGGCGGGCGAAGACGGCGCCTTTCGGCTCGAGGCCGGCCAGCGACGCCATCGGCTGGATCATCTGGCGATCGACGTCGCGCTGCCCGCCGAGTCGCTGCTCCTCATCGGCTGCGCCGGCGAACCCGCGGCCACCGTCGGCGACGGTCTCCTCCGCGATCAGAGTGAGGGGGAGACGGGGACGGTGCGGCTGATCGTGATCCGTCCGCTCGGCCGCAGCATCGACCCCGTCTTCGCCGCCTCCGGGACCGGCAGCGACGATTCCGACGAGTGAAGATGCGGGGGCTGGGGCCCCGCGGGGTCTTGGCGGACGGGCGCCGGTTCGCGGGCATCGGGTGTCCTTCGCGGAGACCCGCTGCCGATGTTCGGAAGGCAGAGCGCCTCCAGAGGATTCAGGCACGCATGGCAGCCGAGACCACCCGCACCGCATCGCCCGCCGCATCGGCCCGTCACCGGCCGAAGTCGTTCACCGTGTTCGCGGCCGCGTTCATCGCGGGCGCCGCCGCGGCGGTCGGCGTGAACCGCGTGCTCGACGTCCAACTCGCGCAGCGGCGGCCGCAGGTCGAATGCGAGCCGATCTTCGTGGCGCTGCGGCCCCTGCCGCAGGGCGCGCCGGTCACGGTCTGGGACGTGGCCCTCAAGGATTGGCCGAAGGCGATGCTGCCCTCGTCGGCACTGCGGGCGGGCGACACCTTCGACGGCTACGTGCTGCGTCACCCGGTCCGCGAAGGCCAGCCGCTGCTGGCGGTGCAGCTGGTGAAGTCAGGGGCCGCCGCTTCCGCGAGTCCCGTTGCCACCGAGGCGTTCACGCCGGCCGTGCCGGCGGCCTCTCCCACGCCGCCTCCCGCGACCTCGACCCAGGCCGATCCATGGATGCCGGCGGAGTCGATCGTCCAGCCGACCCCGGTGCCGGCTCCGACAACTCCCGTGGCGCAAGTGCCCACGACGACCCCTCCGGCAACCGAGAAGCAGGCGCAGGTCGAGACGACGGCGGCGGTGCCTCCGTCGACGACGGAGTCCGCGTCGGAGCAGCCGCCGATCATCGCGGCCGTGGAGGACACGGCCGCGGCCGCCCCCACACCCGCCATCACGCCGATCGAGCCGGAGACCGTCGCGACCGAGGTGGAGACCGCGCCGCTCGCCCCCGCGACGACGCCCACGATCGCCGCGACCGCCCAGCCGATGCCGCCGTCCCCCACCGACATCGATCCGCCCGTGCCGTCGGAGCCGACCCCGTACACGGACACTGCACTCGACGACATGACCGAGGCGGTGGCCACGGACGCGCAGACCATGCCGTCGGTGATGACGGCGCAGAACCAACCGGCAGGCCCCGCGCCCCGGCCGTCGGCGAGCGACGCCGGCCGGTATCTGGTGGTGCCCGAACGCATCGCGCTGCAGGCCGACACGTCATTCACGACGCCCCAGCCCGAGCCCCCCGGGCCGCCCGCCACGGTCACCAAGGCTCCCACCGCCACACCGCGGCCCACGGCAACGCCCTCCCAGTCGGCGGCCCGCCGGCCGGCCCCGCAGCGGCCTCAGGCTACGCGCCCCCAGCAGCCACAGCCGCAAAAAACCCAGTCGCAGGCGGCGAGCCGCGACCAGAAGACGGCCGCCGCCCCGCAACGGACCTGGAGCGGGATGTTTCCCAACGTGGCCGCCGGCATCGAGGCGATGAGCAGCCCGTGGCAGCGGTCGCGGCCCGCGGCCCAGCAGGCCACGCCCGCTCCGCAGCCCACGCGACGGTAAGCCCGTCCGGCGCAGAAGACTGCAGACGTCCTTCCAGGTCTGCGGATTCAGGGCCGCAACGCTTCGGGTTCGAACGCCTCAGCGTCGACGACGCGGTACTCGCCTCCGGACTCGGCGGCCACGCGGGCGAGCCGCGGTGAACGGCGGCCCTCGCCACCGCCGAACTGGGCCACCATGCACCGCGTCTTCCCCAGCACCCGCATCAGTCGCCCACGTTCGGCTTCCGTCAGGTCGTCGTGCTCGTCGGCATCGGTGAGCACGAAGATCGCGTCGGGGGCGAGTCTCAGGGCCGCAGCGATGGCTTCGGCGTGCCGCGTGCCTCCCTCCGCCTCGACCCCTTCGACGAATCGCCGCACGGCCCGCTTGGCCTCGTCGTCGGCGAAGATGGGCCGGCCCCGGTGGCCCTGGGGCGCGAAGACCATGAGTCGTTCGTTGTAAAAGATGACGTGAAACTGCTGCGACTCACCGAGCGCGTCGATGCTCGCCAGGAGTTCCTGCTTGGCCGACGCGAGCGGCCGGCCGGCCGGCTCGTGCATGCTCGCCGAGTGGTCGAACACGTAGACGAACTTCTGCCCCGGCGCCTCGAGCCCGAAGATCACCGCCCGCCGCTGGCCCGGTGAGGGCGGTCGGCCGCGAACGCCCTGTTCTTCACCGCGGGCGATCGCGGCCGCGAGGCCGATGAGCCCAAGGGCCACGTTCATGAGCACGCGTGCCCCGGTCCGCGGCCGCATCATGGCTCGACCACGATCTTGCCGGCGAGCCCGCCCGATCGCGCCACCGTGGCCGCTTCCTGCGCCGCGTGGGCCTCGGCGGTCCGCGCCAGGGGCAGCACCCGGTCAATCGGCACCCGAAGCCGACCCGCGGCGAGCCAGCGATTGATGTCGGCGGCAGCGGCGGCCTGCTCGGCATGGCTCGCCTTGAACATCACGAAGCCGTGCAGCGAGCAGCCTTTCACGTAGAACGGTCCCACGGGAAACGCGGGCCTGGCATCGCGCCCCGCCATCAGCACCATCCGTCCACCCTCGGCGAGGATCGCCACGGCACGATCGAAGTCGGGCTCGCGCTGGGTCTCCCAGTAGACGTCGACGCCCGCGGCCACGACGGCCCGCAACCGCGACACGATCTCGGGGTCGCGATAATCGAGAACGACGTCGGCCCCGAGCGCCAGCACGCGGGCCTGCTTCTCGGGTGCCCCGGCGGTGGCGATCACCCGTGCGCCGAGTGCCTTGGCGATCTGCACCACGGCCGACCCCACGCCGCCGGAGCCGCCGTTGACGAACACCGTCTCCCCGGGCCGCACACCCGCGCGGCCGACGAGCCCGAGGTGCGCGGTGATCGACACGAGCGCCGCGGCGGCTGCCTCGCGATCCGACACGCCGGCGGGCGTGGCATAGAGCCACCGCTCGTCGACGGCCGCGAACTCGGCGAACGTGCCCTGCCGCCCGAGCAGGCCCTGGTTGGATCCCCAGACCCGCATCCCCGGCCGGAGGCGACCGACGGCGCCGCCGACGGCCACCACCTCACCGGCCAGATCGCAGCCCACGACGAACGGCAACGGCAGCGGCATCGCGACGGCACCGCTCCTGACGTAGGTGTCGATCGGGTTGACCGCGCAGGCGCTCACCCGGACGACGACTTCCCTCGGACCCGCGACCGGGTCCGGCAGGTCGCCATGGACGATGGCCTCGGGGGGACCTGGTCGGTCGATGAACGCGGCCTTCATCGCCGCGCCTCACCGCCCGCGGAGCGCCCGGAGGCGGTGAGTGCCGCGCCCGCCAGCGCCATCACAAGGCCGATGCCCGACACACCCCAGAGCAGGCGGCCGACCGTTGCGGCCTTCCCCGCGAACTGCTGGAGTCGGTGTTCTTCCGGGCTGGGGGCACGGCCAACGCCCGACCGAGTCATCACCTGCCACCCTTCGTACACCTGCGGCAAGGGCGCGGCGGCGACGGCAGCGCGAATCTCCGCCATCGTCGGCGGCTGCGGAAAGAAGAGGCCGCCGAGCGGGACGAGCACGAGCGCCAGCACCGCCGCGGCAACGCCCAGCGCGGAGCCGGCGACGATCAGCCCCCGGCCGAGGCCCGAGCGAGGCGAGCCGGAGGCAGCCGCTGCTTCGACGGCGTAGGCCGCGAGATCGCGAAGCCGCGGCACGTCGATCGCGCGGCCGCACTCCGGACACGATGCCTGTCCGCCGGCCTGACCGGCCGTCACCGTCACCCGCCCCGAACACGGACAAGGCACGAGAAAAACACGTTCGACTGTCGCCATCGCTGGTTCGCCGACTCCGACCGCATGAGGAAGGCCGTGCCTGCCGCGGCCGCGGTCAACACCGCGTGGCGACGGCAGAGATTCTCCGGCCGCTTTCTTTTACCATTCGAGCCCGAGAATTGGGCGAAAAACCAGATTTCCCAGGAAAAAAAACTGGCCCCCGGGTGCCGGGGGCGGCATAATGTTGCGTCCTCCGGAAACCCTCGATGATGCCGACGGTTCCCTGTTTTTTTTGCGCCCCTTACCCAGCATTCGAACCGAGGGGCTTCTGCCCCGCAGTTGGTGGGGTTGTCGGCAGGATGGCGATCGTGTGGAAGAGTGTCGAATCGGGCTGGCTCACGCACGCCCGGCCGCGGCTCATGCCACTGGACTTGCCTGCCCCTTGAATCACACTGACCGCACTCCGAATGATGCCTTGGTGCCGGTGGCACCCCGCGGGCCGGAGGACACCGGCCATGGATTTGATCGATCGATTCGCGAAGGAGGTCCGCTTTGTACGACTCGCTGCTGGATGAACTCGAGGACGATGTCGTCTCCAATCCCCAGGAGGTCGAGGAACTGACCGAGAAGGTCGTCGACGCCGAGGAGGCCGACGCCGAACTTCTCGTCGAGGATTCCGACGTCGCGGGACTCGCCGATGGCGACATCGAGGCGGAGGTCGAGCAGGAGGTCGATGCGTCGGGCGACGCCGACGAGTCCCTGATCGAGCAGGTCGAGAACTGGTCGGATGACCCGGTGCGGATGTACCTGACGCAGATGGGCGAGATCCCCCTGCTCACCCGCGCGCAGGAAATCCACCTCGCCCGGCAGATCGAGACCACCCGGGCCCAGTTCCGCGCCAAACTGCTCGAGTGCGAATACGTCTGCCAGCAGGCCTACCGTGTCCTCGTCCGGGTCCACAAGGGCGAACTGCCCTTCGACCGCACGGTGCAGGTCTCGGTGACCGACCGACTGGAGAAGGAGCAGATCCTCGGCCGTCTGCCGCACAACCTGCGGACGCTCGAGGTGCTCCTCAAGCAGAACAAGGCCGACTATCGAATCGCCCTCTCGAAGAAGCACCGCATGGCGGAGCGGCGCGAGGCCTGGGCCCGGCTCGGCCGCCGGCGGCGGCGATGCGTGCGGCTCATCGAGGAACTCGGCCTGCGGACGCAGCGGATCGAGGCGATGATTCCGACGCTGGAGCGGTTCGTGGAGCGAGTCCGCGAGCTCAAGGGGAAAATCGACTCCCACAAGAAGTCAAAGCAGCCACCGTCCGGCCGGCAGAAGCTCGTCGAGGAGTATCGCCAGATCCTTCGCAGCTGCCAGGAAACGCCCCGCAGCCTCAAGCGACGGGTCGACGAGATCCGCGGCGTGTTCGCCAAGTATCAGCAGGCGAAGCGGGGGCTCTCGGAGGGCAACCTCCGGCTCGTGGTGTCGATCGCGAAGAAGTATCGCAACCGCGGCCTCTCCTTCCTCGACCTGATCCAGGAGGGCAACGCCGGCCTGATGCGAGCGGTGGACAAGTTCGAATACCGCCGCGGCTTCAAGTTCTGCACCTACGCCACCTGGTGGATTCGGCAGGCGATCACCCGCGCGGTGGCCGACCAGAGCCGCACCATCCGCATCCCGGTGCACATGGTGGAGACGATGAGCCGCGTGCGGAACGTGGCCCGCCAGCTCCTCCAGGAATACGGCCGCGAGCCGACGATCGAGGAGATCGCCGCGCGGGCCGGCACGCCGGTGGACGAGACGCGTCGCGTGACGGCGATGAGCCGTTACCCGATCAGCCTCGACCGCCCGGTGGGCAACAGCGAGGACAGCCACTTCGGCGACCTGCTCCCCGACACCGGCGCCGAGAATCCGGCCGTCGGTGCCGCACAGGAGATGCTTCGCAACCGGATCGCGAAGGTGCTCAAGAGCCTGTCGTATCGCGAGCGGGAGATCATCAAGCTCCGCTACGGCCTCGGCGACGGCTACAGCTACACGCTGGAGGAAGTGGGCCACATCTTCAAGGTGACCCGCGAGCGCATCCGGCAGATCGAAGCCAAGGCCGTCCGCAAGCTCCAGGCTCCGGCGCGCAGCGAAGAACTCTCGGGCTTCATCGACTGAATACACGGCTGCACGGCCATCGTGGCCCGTGCAGCCTGGGGCCAGTGGCCCGCCTTCCAGGCGGGCAGTCTGCTTCACGCCCGCCGGGGCATCCATGCCCCCGGCGGGCTGTTTTCAGTGGCCCGCCCTCCAGGCGGGCGGATGAGGGCGCTGCGAACCTTCATGCCCCCGGCGGGCTGTTTTCAGTGGCCCGCCCTCCAGGCGGGCGGATGAGGGCGCTGCGAACCTTCATGCCCCCGGCGGGCTGTTTTCAGTGGCCCGCCCTCCAGGCGGGCGGATGAGGGCGCT
>Ga0208864_1000062_pt1 | contig 31777 bp, 32 predicted proteins | sample CryBogmetaGMA05M_FD_184542 | JGI IMG/M metagenome (GOLD analysis project Ga0208864, IMG submission 184542) | Freshwater microbial communities from Crystal Bog, Wisconsin, USA - MA0.5M (SPAdes) | ecosystem: Environmental > Aquatic > Freshwater > Lake | place: Crystal Bog, Wisconsin, USA...
GTTTGGTTTGGCAGGCGGCGAGGCTGGCAGCTGTGGCCGCAACCTTTTGCTCAAACCCTTCCAAAGCGACCAGCCCCTGCCTGGCGTGGCCCAGGTTGAGATCCAAGCGGGAGAAGCATTGCGACTAGAAACCCCCGGTGGCGGTGGCTACGGCGCCTAAATTGAAAACCTCGATCCCCTGGCCCATGGTGCCTCCATGGCCGCGTCGCTCCGGGATCATCGGCCTGCTGGCGCTCCTAACGGCCATACCGCTGGCCGGTTGCGGCAACGGCAGCAAGGACGCTGGAGGGCGGCTAGGGAGCGAGCAACTGCGCCTGGTGCGCCAACGCGGTGCTCTGATTTGCGGAATCAATGGCCAGCTGCCTGGCTTCAGCAGCCTTGCCGCAGATGGTCGCTACGGCGGATTCGACGTGGATGTCTGCCGGGCGGTGGCCGCTGCGGTGCTGGGGGATCCGCGCCGGATGGAGCTGCGGCTGCTCACCAGTAATGACCGCTTCACGGCCGTAGCCAGCGGCGATGTGGACCTGCTCTCCAGGAACACCACCATGAACCTGGGCCGGGATGCCGCCGGTGGCAACGCCCTTTCTTTTGCGCCGGTTCTCTTTTACGACGGTGGTTCGGTGCTCGTGCCGTCCGCCAGCGGTATCCACCGGTTGGCGGACCTCTCTGGCCGGCCTGTGTGTGTGGTCAGCGGCTCCACCAACGAGGGCGTGCTGGCCGACCGCATGGGGAGCCTCGGCTTGCGTTACGTGCCACTTCGCTACCGCAACGCCGATGAGACCTTCGAGGCTTATCTCGCCGGTCGCTGTACGGCGGTGACCAGTGATCGCTCTGGGCTGGCGGCCCGGCGCACCCTGTTCCCGGATCCCTCGGCCCATCGGCTGCTGCTGGAGGTCTTGAGCAAGGAGCCGATGGCTCCGGCTACCCGCCAGGCAGATCCTGGCTGGGCCGATGTGGTCCGCTGGACGATGTACGCGCTGATTGAGGCGGAGGAACTGGGGGTGACCCGCTCAAATCTGATGGCCGTCACGGCCAAGGCCCGCTCTGATCAGCGTCAGGTGCGGCTGCGCCGCTTCCTGGGGATTGAGGGCTATTTGGGAGGCTCCCTTGGGCTCAAGGCTGATTTCGCGGCCAAGGCGGTGGGGGCCGTGGGGAACTATCGCGAGCTCTTCGAACGCAACCTGGGTTCGGGCTCTCCCTTAATGCTGGAGCGCGGTTTCAACAAGCTTTGGAACAGCGGAGGGCTGTTGATCTCTCCGCCGTTCCAATGAGCCCATGGCAATGAGGTCAGGCCACCTAGGCCGCGGCTTGGGTTGGCGCTGTGAGCATGTTGATGGCTGAAAACGCCAAGCCGATGCCAAACAGCATGCCAATCGCCCAGATGCTGTCGCTGGGCCATTCGGCGATCAACATGCCCCCCAAAATGGCGGTGACCACCCCATCCACGAGCACCAAGGCCCGGGCGGGCCCCTGGTTGGTGGCGGCTGCTGCCAATTCCATCACCCCTTCAAAGGCGAGTAGGAATCCCACAAACAGGGTGAGGCTCACTTCGCTGTCGATCGGAAAGGCCAAGACCCAGATGCCTCCACCCACGTAGAGCAAGCCGGACAGCAGGCGGAAGATTTTGCCCTTGGTATCGGCTTCGCCGCTAAGCCGCAGCACTTGGGAGATGCCTGCCACGACAGCCACGGCTCCGATGGCGATGGTGAGCAGGGTGGCCGACACAAACGGCAGCACAATGGACAAGCCAGCTCCGGCGAACAGCAAAGCGGCGGTCAGCCAGCGGAGGGCTGGGGAGGCAGGAGCTGACAACGATCCAAGGCAATGGATCTCCAGTTTAGGGGGTTTGTACTGGGGGCTTTATCAGCGAAGCCTGACGATAAATGTGGCAAAGGATCACGGGAGTTGCCGGAAAGTCGCCCCATTGCCAGAGTTGTTACACGTATTCAAAATAACCCATGTTTGAGCTGCTTCCGCCGCTCAACGATCACAACCTCCCTTGGATGGATACCCTCCATCCCATTGTTGTGCATTTTGTGATTGCCATGGGGCTGATCACGTTCGTTTTTGATTGCATTGGAATTTTTGCCAGGAAGCCGGCCCTGTTCGAAGTGAGCTTCTGGAATTTGTTGTTTGCCACGGCGGCAATTTTTGTAGCGATTATTTTTGGACAAGTGGAAGCTGGCTTGGCCAATCCCTACGGAGCCTCGAGCGATATTCTCAATTTACACAGCACGATCGGATGGTCTTTGGCTGGAATTCTCTCGGCCATGTCGGCTTGGCGCTATGTGATTCGCAGCAAGGATCCCAAGCAGTTGCCCCTACCTTTTTTGGGGGCAGGGGGCCTGCTTAGCGCCCTGATTGTGGTCCAGGTCACCTTGGGAAATCAGCTGATTTGGGTGTACGGCCTCCACACCGTGAAGGTGGTTGAAGCCATGCGAGCGGGCCTGGTCTGATGGGTCTTCATCTCATGAGCATTCAATTTCTCCCCAGTGAATCGCCGATCCAGCAGCTTGCTCCTGAGCTGGGATCCAATGGCCTCCCCTATAGCTTGCCGATCCACCCCAATCTGGTGCACTTCACCATTGGGCTGTTTGTGATTGCCATTGCCTTTGATCTTGCCGGTGCCCTCTATCCCCTGGAAAAACGAGTCTTTCGCTTTCTGGCCCTGCCAGTGACCCGCCAGGGATTCCACGATGTGGGGTGGTACAACCTGCTGGCCTGTTGCTTCATTACATTTTTCACGGTGGCGGCAGGTTTTTTTGAAATGTTGCTGGCCGTCCCCCTGCCCGGGGTCACCAGTGCGATCGGTCTCCACAGCATGGAAACCATGTTGTGGCATGGGGTCGGGGGGGTGGTGATCCTGCTGGTGATTGTGGCCATGACCGTTTGGCGCGGCTACCAGCGCTTTCTTTGGCGCAAAGATATGGGGCGCCAGGTTCAGTGGCTCTATCTGCTGGTGGGCTTGGCCATGTTCCTGATTATTGGCTTGCATGGCACCCTGGGCGCTGAGTTGGCCGCGGAATTCGGAGTGCATATCGCTGCAGACCAGCTCTTGGCTGCCGGCGCTGACCTCAAGGTGGCCTTGCCATGACTAATGCCCCTCCATCCAGCGTCAAGTTTCCAGCCCTGGTGGCCTTTGCCCTCGCCGTAGGGGGGCTCATCGCCCTGAGTTGGTGGATGGGCCAGCAGGCCTACCACTGGCTGCCGGTGCAGGCGTCCACTGCCGCACCCTTGGTTGATGGTCTGTTCAGCTTTGAAACGGCCCTCGGCACCTTTGTGTTGGGCGGGGTCTCGTCGGTGATGCTCTGGGTGATGGTGATGCATCGCGCCGAGAAGTACGACGAGAGTGATGCCGTGCCCATTGAGGGCAATACCAAGCTGGAGGTGATTTGGACGGTGATCCCCCTGGTCTTGGTCATGGGGATTGCTGTCTATGCGATGCGGGTTGGTGACACCTTGGGCTCCGTTGGTCCCATGGAGCACATGCACATGGCCCAGCCCACCGAAGAGCAGGGGGGGTATCCCGGGGACCGACTGCCGGCCGAGCAGATCGAGGTGATCGCGAGGCAATGGTCTTGGGAGTTCCGTTATCCCGGAGCGGATGTCTCTTCCACGGAGATGCATTTGGCCGTGGATCAGCCGGTCACTTTCCGATTGGTCTCTGAGGATGTGATCCATGGGTTTTATATCCCTGCCTTTCGCCTCAAGCAGGATGTGATCCCTGGCCGGGCGATCAATTTCAACCTCACTCCCACGCGGGAAGGTCGTTATCGTCTGCGGGATTCCCAATTCAGCGGCACCTGGTTTGCAGCCAATCAGGCCGATGTGGTTGTGGAGAGTTTGGATACTTACCAGCAATGGCTCAAGCAGGCAGCCTCCCTGCCCCTCCAGGCCGGACTCAGTGATGCACTACAGCAATACGAAGACCGCCAGAAATTGAAGAGTCCTGGCTGGGCAACGGTGGTGCCGGCCCCTGCCCCTCAAGTGAATGTTCCTGGATCTAACACCCTGCCCCACGACTCCTGATCCCCATGACTTCCGCCAGCTTCCCCTCGAATTATGCCCATCCAGAAGAAGGATCCTGGAAGCGCTATTTCACGTTCAACACCGATGCCAAGGTGATTGGCATTCAGTACATCGTACTGGCATTTTTCTATTTTTTGATCGGTGGTCTTCTCGCCATGATCATTCGGGGCGAGTTGATCACGCCGGATGCTGACTTGGTGGATCGCACCGTGTACAACGCCATTTATACGATGCACGGAACGATCATGTTGTTCCTGTTCATTTTCCCTGTGCTGAATGGACTCAACAACCTGTTGATCCCCACCATGATTGGTGCGCCAGATATGGCGTTCCCCCGGTTGAATGCCGTGGCATTTTGGTTGGTGCCCATTTTTGGGACCCTGCTGATTGCCAGTTTCTTTGTGCCAGGGGGGCCTGCGAATTCAGGTTGGTGGTCGTTTCCGCCGGTCAGTATCCAGAACCCACTCGGCCATTTCGTCAATGGCCAGGGCTTATGGCTTACAGCCGTGGCCCTCTCGGGGGTGTCGTCGATCATGGGCGCGGTGAATTTCGTCACCACCATCCTGCGCATGCGCGCCCCGGGGATGGGCTTCTTTCGCATGCCGATCTTCTGTTGGACAGCCTTGGCTGCCCAGAGCCTGCAGTTGATTGGCCTGCCTGCCCTCACCGGCGGTGCGTTGATGCTGTTGATGGACCTCACCTTTGGCACCAGTTTTTACGAGCCTGAAGGTGGTGGCGATCCGGTGCTCTACCAACACTTTTTCTGGTTCTATTCCCACCCGGCTGTCTATGTGATCATTCTGCCGGTCTTTGGTATTTTCTCGGAGCTGTTTCCTGTCTATTCCCGCAAGCCATTGTTTGGCTATGTCTACGTGGCTGTGGCTTCCTTCATTATTGTTGGCTTGGGTCTGGTTGTTTGGGTCCACCATATTTTTCCCAGTGGCGTGGCCCAGTGGATGCGTAACTTCTTCATGTTCAGCACCATGCTGATTGCGGTGCCCACCGGCGTGAAGGTTTTTGCTTGGCTTGGCACCATCTGGCGGGGCAAATTGAGGCTCACCACGCCGATGCTGTTCTGTCTTGGGGGGCTGTTTAATTTTGTTTTTGCCGGCGTTACCGGCGTTATGTTGGCAACCGTGCCAGTGGACATCCACGTCAGTAATACGTATTTTGTGGTGGGCCATTTTCACTATGTGATCTACGGGGCTGCCGTGATGGGTATCTTTGCTGCGATCTATCACTGGTTCCCCAAGTTCACTGGCCGCATGCCCTACGAGGGCTTGGGCAAGGTGCATTTCCTGCTCACGTTTGTGGGTGCCAACCTCAACTTCCTACCCATGCACCCCCTGGGGTTGATGGGTATGCCAAGGCGCGTCTCCTCCTATGACCCGGAATTTGCCTTCTGGAATGTGCTTGCCAGTTTGGGTGCCTTTTTGCTCGGTGTTTCGATCATTCCCTTTTTGCTCAACATGCTGAGTTCCTGGGTGCGAGGCAACAAGGCCCCCGCCAATCCCTGGAATGCCATTGGCTTGGAGTGGCTGTTGCCCTCACCTCCCGCCGAGGACAACTTTGGTGAGAACGTTCCCACGGTGATCTCCCGTCCCTATGGCTATGGAACCGGCTTGCCCCTGGTGGAAAACCAGCAGGCCTATGAGCAAGCCCTGCAGGAGGCCTGAGCCATGACCCTCTCCAATCCCCCCAATCAAGAGCACGGCCATCAGAGCAACAATCTCACCGGCTTCATTATTTTCCTTTGTTCGGAAAGTGTCATCTTTTTGGCATTTTTCAGTGGCTATGCCCTCCTCAAAACCTCGGCTCTCAATTGGCTGCCGGCGGGAGTTGCAGGGCTAGAGGTTCATGCGCCCCTGATCAATACCATTGTGCTGGTTTCCAGCAGCGGCACCATCTATTTGGCTGAGCGCTTTAAGGCCAAAGAGAACATGGCCCTGTTTCGAGGCTTTTGGCTGTTGAGCATGGCCATGGGTGCCTTTTTCCTCTATGGCCAATATGTGGAATGGAGTGGCCTCCAGTTTGGTTTCACATCGGGCACCTTTGGGGGCACCTTTTACCTCCTCACCGGCTTCCACGGTCTCCATGTGGCGACCGGTATTGGGCTCATGGGCCTGATGTTGGTGAAGTCTTTTATTCCTGGCAATTACGACGGTGGGGAGCAGGGCGTCGAGGCCACCTCCCTGTTTTGGCACTTTGTGGATGTGATCTGGATCATCCTGTTCCTGCTGATTTATGTCTGGCAATAACCCGGGGCCAATCACCATGAATTACTCAAAGATTCCAGGAGCGAAACGATGATCATTGATGACATCACCTACGACATCATTGTGGTGGGAACGGGCGCCGCGGGGGGCACCTTGGCTGGCGATCTTGCCGGCTCTGGTCTGAATGTGCTTGTGCTGGAGCGTGGCGTCCAGCTGCCCATCGAGGATCAAAACGTGGCCGATGTTGGCCTGTTCCGCAAGGATCGCTACCACCCCAAAGAACAGTGGTTTGGTACGGACGGTGATCCGTTCTCCCCCCAGACCGTCTATGCCCTTGGCGGCAACACCAAGATCTGGGGCGGGGTGCTGGAACGGATGCGCGAACAAGAATTTGAAGGCCTTGCCCTGCAAGAGGCCCAGGCTCCTGCCTGGGGATTGGGTTACGGGGAGATGGCTCCTTGGTATTCGCAGGCCGAGGATCTCTATCGCGTCCATGGTCGCTCTGGGGTTGATCCCACCGAGCCCAACCGCCAGGCGGACTATGGCCTGGCTCCCAGGCCGATTGAGCCCTTCCTGGAGGAGCTTCGCTCGGCCTTGCAGCGCCACGGCACCCATCCCTATGACCTGCCCTTGAGCTGGTCGCAATCGCCGGTGGATCCCTCTGGCGACGCCGAATTGTTTGGTGTTGATCTGGCCCTCCAGCCCAAGGGCTCCATCACGGTTCGTACCGGCACTGAGGTGACGCGGTTGCATGTCAACCCATCGGGCACCGAGGTACGTGGTGTGGAAGCCAACGTGGCTGGTCAAAACTGGTTGTTTATGGCCCACCACGTGGTGTTGGCTGCTGGAGCCATCAACACCGCGGCGATTCTGCTGCGTTCAGCCACCGATCACCATCCCCGGGGTTTGTCCAATGGTTCCGATCAGGTGGGCCGCAACCTGATGAATCCCCAGCTCACTTCCATCTTGCAGTTGGCGGCTGAGCCCAATTCCGGCCGTTATCCCCGCAGTCTTGGGGTCAGTGATTTCCTCTGGGGCGACAAAAATGTGTCCTTCCCCCTGGGAACCCTCCAAACCGGCGGTGGGGTTCTCCAGGACGCCCTGTTTTCCGAATCCCCACCGGTGCTCTCCCTGGTGACCAAGCTGCTGCCCAACATGGGCCTTGAGCAGTTGGCTGCCCGCTCGGTGAGTTGGTGGGCCCTGAGCCCGGTCTTGCCCGATCGCCACAACCGGGTGTCCCTCCGGGGCGATCGCATTCAGGTGAACTATCTCCACAACAACCGCGAAGCCCATGACCGTTTGGTCTATCGCTGGGTTGACACCCTCAAGGAGGTGGAGGCTGACCCCCTCACCCATGTGGTGAAGACAGCCCCCACCCATCCCCGGGGAGAGGCGCCCCTTTCGGTGGTGGGTTACGCCTGTGGCACCTGTCGGATGGGCGCGAATCCAGCCACCTCAGTGGTGGGCCTCGATGGCCGCAGCCATGAGGTGGCCAACCTCACGCTTGCTGATGCCAGCGTCTTCCCCAGTTGCCCAGCGGTGGGCCCAGGCCTCACGGTGATCGCCAATGCCCTGCGCATCGCAGCCGAACTCAAGGCGGTGATGGGATGACCAGCAGCCCCGATCCCAGCAGCCAAGTTGCAGAACTTCAACGGCTTGTAGAGCGTGATGGGGAGACCCAGCCCTGGGCTCTTTGGGGCAGTTATTTGCCCGAGCGCCAGTGGGGCACTGTGCGGGAGGATTATTCCGCCGATGGCAATGCTTGGGAGTCATTCCCCCATGACCATGCCCGCTCACGGGTCTATCGCTGGGGGGAGGACGGCCTTCTCGGTATCTGTGATGACCAGTGCCGGCTCTGCTTTTCCGTGGCCCTTTGGAATGGCGTTGATCCGATCCTGAAGGAACGTCCCTTTGGCCTGGGAAACCCGGAGGGGAACCATGGCGAAGACATCAAGGACTACTACTTTCATCTGGCCAATACCCCGACCCACAGTTTCATGCGGGGGCTCTACAAGTACCCCCAGGCTGAATTCCCCTACCAGCACTTGGTCGATGAAAATGGCCGTCGTGGCAGGGACCAGCCCGAATATGAGCTTGTCGATACTGGAATCTTTGACGACAATCGCTACTTCGATGTTGTTATTGAATATGCCAAGGCATCACCCACCGACATCCTGATCCAAATCAGGGTTGTCAATCGGGGGCCTGATGCGGCACCAATCACGCTCCTCCCCACGATCTGGATGCGGAATACCTGGTCATGGGGTTATCCCGGCCAGCTATGTCAGCCCATGGCTGTCTCAAATGAGGGGGTGTCAAAGGATGCTGTGGCGATTCCAGCCTTGCCCCATCTGGAGGCCTACACATTGCACTGCCGGGAACAGGGCGATTGGCTGTTTACCGACAACGAAACCAACCTTGAGCGTCTATTTCACCAGCCCAACCCAACCCCGTTTCAGAAGGACGGTTTCCACCGTTATGTGGTGGAAGGAGAAACCGGTGCCATCAACCCAGCCCAATCTGGAACCAAGGCTGCCCGTCTGATCCAGCGCACGTTGGCTCCTGGGGAAGAATGGTGCGTGCAGCTGCGTCTACGGCCCCAAGCAGCAGATGGCACACCGGCTGATGGCTCCGCGCCAGAACTATTTGGTGCTGGCTTCGATGCGATTTTCGCCGAGAGGGAGGCCGATTGGCATGCTTTCCAAGAGCATCTTTTGCCAGGGCTGATGGCGGACGATCGCCTGATTCATGCCACTGCCTTGGCTGGTTTGCTGTGGTGCAAGAAGTACTACGGCTGGAGTGTGCTTCGTTGGCTGGAGGGGGATCCAACCCAGCCCCCTCCCCCGAGTAACCGCTGGCAAAGCGATACGGCCCTTTGGACCAGGCTCCATGCCCATGACATCATCTCGATGCCCGACTCATGGGAGTACCCCTATTTCTGTCAATGGGATTTGATGTTCCACTCGGTGGCCTTCGCGCTCATCGATCCAGCCATCGCGAAGCAACAGTCGATGTTGCTTCGCTCACCCCACTACACCTCGCCGAGTGCCCAGACCCCAGCCTATGAGTGGGCTCTTTCCGATCCAAATCCCCCGATTGGTGCTTGGGCGGTGATGCGGATCTTCCAGATTGATCGTAAGCAGTCAGGCGTCGCCGATTATCCCTTCCTGCGGGCAGCATTGCGCAAATTGTTGCTGGAATACGGCTGGTGGGCCAATCGCAATGATCGTTCAGGTGACAACGTCTTTGAGGGGGGCTTCCTCGGTCTCGATAACATCGCCGTCTTTGATCGCCGCTTCCCCCTCTCCGATGGTAGCCACATTGAGCAGTGTGATGGCACTGCCTGGATGGCATCGCTTAGTTTGAATTTGCTCAATATTGCGGTTGAGTTGAGCCGGAATGAGCCTGAGTACGTCGATATCTGTGAGCGCTTTGTTTGTGACTTTACCCAGCTTGCGATTACTCTGAATACATCTTCAACTCGGGGCTTCTTAAGTTGGGATGAAGATGACGGCTTCTATTACGATGTGATCAAGAGGCCGGATGGTAGTTGTGATTACCTGCGCACCCGTTCGCTTTCCGGTTTGATTCCCCTGCTGGCGGTGGCAAGTTTTGACCGTGAAACCGTTGAGCGGCTGCCCGTACTTGATGTTTTAAATAGCATGAAGTGGTTTGTGCATGAGCGCACGACCCCCACATGGCTTGAGCATAATTTGGGTCGTTGGCAAGACAATCGAATTCTTTTTACCTTGGTTCCTGAGGACAGGCTAAGGCGCATCTGTCAGCGTTTGTTTGATGAGGATGAGTTCCTTTCTCCCTATGGAATTAGGGGGCTTTCTAAGGTCTATGAATCCAATCCTTACAGTTATACGGAGGGATCCGATCATCAAACGTTGGCCTACAGCCCTGCCGATAGCCCCGTTGCCATGTTCGGAGGTAATTCCAACTGGCGCGGGCCGGTATGGATGCCCATCAATTTTCTCTTGATTGAGTCGTTGCAGAAGTATGCCCACTTCTATGGTGACAGCTTCAAGGTGGAGTTCCCAACGGGCTCGGGCCATTGGGTCAACCTCTGGGAGGCTTCCCTGCTGTTGGAAGATCGCTTGGTGGGCATCTTTCGCCGGGATGGTGAGGGTCGCCGCGCCTTTAATGGCCAGGTGGATCTCTTTCAGAATGATCCCAACTGGCGGGATTTAATCCTTTTCAACGAATATTTTCATGGTGATAATGGCCGCGGTGTTGGTGCATCCCACCAGACCGGCTGGAGTGCCATGGCCGCCAAGATGATTAACCAGCTCAGCCGTTATCCCACCGGCTAACGTGTTCTCCTTCTTTCCCATGGCCCATTCACACCCCCTCGTTGACATTCCAGGCCCGTCATTAGCAATCTCGCCCCTACCTCAAGGCTCCCAACTTGAGGTGTCGGATGGGGCCCATTTTGACATTGTGATTGTGGGAAGTGGTGCAGGAGGTGGCACCTTGGCCCGCCACTTGGCCGCTTCTGGCCTCAAGGTTTTGGTGCTGGAGCGGGGGGATTGGTTGCCCCAGGAACCGCAGAATTGGGATGCGGAAGAAGTTTTCCAAAAGGGCCGTTATGTCTCCAAAGACACTTGGTTTGATAAGCACAACAAGCCTTTTCAGCCTGGTAGTCACTACTTTGTAGGTGGGGCCACCAAGATGTATGGCGCTGCCCACTTTCGGCTTCGCCAGCAGGATTTTGAGGAGCTTACCCATTTCGATGGCATCTCCCCAGCTTGGCCCTTGCGCTACAGCGACTTTGAGCCCTTTTACCAGCGGGCCGAAGAGATGTATCACGTCCATGGTCAGCGGGGAGAAGATCCCACCGAGCCCCCCTGCCAAGCTCCCTATCCCCATCCTCCGATTGCCCACGAGCCGAGGATCCAGAAGCTGGTCGACGATCTACGCAGCGCTGGATTGCATCCTTTCCATGCCCCCACCGGCGTGATGTTGGATGAGGCCAACATGGCCTTTAGCCGTTGCCGCAAATGTAATTGCTGTGATGGCTTCCCTTGCTTGGTCCATGCCAAGAGTGATGCCGATGTACTCGGCATGCGTCCCGCCCTTGCCGCCAACACTGTCAGCCTGCTGACCCGGGCCCATGTGTCGCGTCTGCTCACCGATGCAAGCGGTCGCACGGTCAAAGCCGTTCAACTGGAGCGCGACGGACGTCCCATGACTGTCAGTGGTGATGTGGTTGTGGTGAGCTGTGGTGCTGCTAATAGTGCCCGGCTGTTGTTGATGTCTGCCAATGATCAGCATCCCAAGGGCTTGGCCAATGGCTCCGATCAGGTGGGGCGTAATTACATGTATCACAACAGCAAGGCGATGGTGGCCTTGGCCCATGAGCCCAATACCACGGTGTTCCAGAAAACAATCACCATCAACGATTGGTACCTCGGAGATGCTGACTTTGACTATCCGATGGGCAATATCCAGATGACGGGTAAGACCAATGGCACCATCATGAAGGGCTATGCACCATTGGAAACCTTCCTGATGCCGGGCTGGTCGATGGACAAGATCGCCGAGCATGCCCTGGATTTCTGGATCTCATCAGAGGATTTACCGGCCCCAGAGAACCGGGTGACGGTCAACCAGGAGGGCCAGATCACCCTCAATTACACCCCGAACAATCAGACGGCGGCCCAGCGCCTCTACGGCCGGTTGACTGGGCTACTGGATCAGCTCTACCTTAAAAACCATTTGGTAGAGCGCCAGTTCTATATCAAGAGTGAGATGTCAATTGCGGCTGTTGGCCACCAGGCCGGGACCTGCCGCTTTGGCAGTGATCCGGCCACATCGGTGCTTGATATTCATTGCAAGGCCCATGAGCTTGACAATCTCTATGTGGTGGACACCAGTTTTATGCCCACCATTGGTGCCGTGAATCCCTCGCTTACCGCGATAGCCAATGCCCTTCGGGTTGGGGACCATCTCTTGGAGCGGTTCGGCCGTTGATGGAGAGCCCAAGGGCTGGGTTGCAGCGCTTTCAATCCTGGCTGCAGCGCCAATCGGGGGATCCTGAGGGGCAGGTTCTCCTGGCCCTGGGAACCGTTGGTCTGCTCACGGGGGCTTGGGTGTTGTTTTGGCCTGTGCCCACCGAGGTTGTCGGTCGTGGCGTGATGATTGTGCCGGGTGGATCCCGCGTGATTGATGCGCGTGCTGAGGGCCAGATCCTCTCTATCTCAGTGAGGGTGGGGCAAACGGTGAACAAGGGCCAACCCCTGATCACGATGTATTTGCCCACCTTGGATCAGGAGTTGCGGCGTCAGGAGCATGATTTACTTCAGTTGATTGGCATCAACGCCAACCTCAACCACCGTGATGCAGTTCGACTCGAATCGGCACGGCGGGTGCGGGATACGTCGTTGGCCAAGCTGCAGAACGAACGCCTGCGTTTAGGCCGACTGCGCCGCACGTACAACCAAAAGGTTGCCGACTTCCGCTTGCTTGCCCGCCGGGATGTGGTGGCTCCCCTCTCGGAGGAAGTGGTTGCGACGGAAGATAGGGCTACCCAGCTCGATGTGGCTATCGAAAACTTGCGCATTCGCGAGAAGGAAGTGGTGGATGCCTACGAGAAAGTGAAGCTGGAGATCGATACCGAGCAACAACGGCGGATTTACCGCATTGACGACACCCGTCGCCAGATCAAGGTGACCAAGGCGCGATTGGGCTACGAAGGAACCCTGCTTGCTGATCGGCCTGGGCAAATCCTTGATCTCCAGGTGGTTCGCGGCCAAACGGTGAAGCCCGGCCAGCGACTAGGAACCTTGGGCGGAAAGCTCGGCGATACCCTCTTTGCCGTCGCCTATTTCCCGCCTGCGGATGCCAGGCGTTTACCCATCGGCTTGCCGATGGAAGTGGTGCCTGACTGGAATGAACGGGGTCGTTTCGGCGGACTGCTCGGCCAGGTGCAACGGGTGAGCCTGCTGCCGGCAACCCGCGAGGATGTGGACACCACCATGGGCAATCCCCAGTTGGCCGAAGCCTTGGTGAAGGGCGGTCCGGTGATGCGCGCCGATATTGCCCTGGATCGGGGACTACGCAGTTTTGATGGCTACCGCTGGACCCTGTCGCGGGGTAGCAGTGTCTTCCCGATTCGCGAGGGCCTCACCCTCAAGGCCCATGGCTATGTGGAATGGCGAACCCCCATCAGCTATGTGTTGCCAGTGCTGCGGGAGCTGACAGGCTCCTACCGCAATTTGGCTGAGGAGGGCCAAGATCGCCCCCAAACCCGCCAGAGGGGAACCATGCCATGACAGCCAGATCTCCTGAGGTTCGGGCCAAGCACCATTTACGGCTTCTCTGGGCTGCCGTTCATGGGCCGTTGCGCTCTGAGTTTCCTTTGCTGGTGATCGAACTCAGCCTGTTGGTGGTGTTGCTCCATGCCAATGCCCCCGAGGTTTGGTTCTGGTTTTTGCTGTTGCTCATCCTGCTGTTTTGGCGGAGTTGGGCCTGGATGGTGCGGCGCCGGCAGCGCTTGGCAGCGTTGGCTCAGGTTGGGGCAGCACCAGAGGAAGGTTCACCGGTGCCCCCGGCTGATTCGGCACCGTGATCAATTCCCGCAGCAGCTGGGCGTAACTCACGTTGGCGAGGGTGATCGATTCAGCCACGCTTTCCATGGTTTGGGTGAGAAGCTGAATGGTTTGGCTCACATCGGTGTAATTGGCCAGGCCGAGTTGGTAGCGGGCCCGCACATCGCGAAAGGCTTCCCGCGCTGCCGCGTAGGACGCCCGGGAGGCCACGATTTGGCGCAGGGCTGCCCGGTGGTCGAAAAAGGCGGCTTCCATCCGTTGGCGGATGCTGTTGCGCTCTCGGGCCAGGGCTTGCTCGGTGCGTTCGGCTGCAGCCCGACTGGCCGATGCCGCCCCGCTGGTGACCCCGCCGTCAAATAAGCGCCAGCGGAATTGCAAGCCGGCTGCCCAATCGGCGCTTTGGCTGTAGAGCTCGGGGATGTGGGTGGCTCCACAGCAGCCATGCAAATTGATTAGCGGTTCATCGGAGATCACCTCTCCGTAGCCCGCCTGGGCAAACAGCCGCAGGCTCGGCAGCAACTCGGCTGCTCGGCGATTGGCCTGGTTGATCAGGGCATCACGGGCCGCCTGAAGGGCCAGCATCTGGGGATTTCGGTTGAAGCCTTGGATCAGGGTTTGCTGCAGATCCAAGGGCCATGGTGGCTGCAGCGTTACCGCCTCGGGCACGGTGACCGTGACATCAAAGGGGACGTTGATCAGGTTGCTGATTTGGCGTTGGCGACTCAGCCGCAGGGCTTCAGCTTGCTCAAGCCGATAATCGCTTTGTTGCAGGGCCGCATCGGCCCGGAGCAAATCCAGTCTGGGAACCAAGCCCGAGCGCTTGAGGGCCCCTACTTCCTCGCGAATGATCGTGTCGTTGTTGACGACGGCCTGGCGGACCCGCGTTAGTTGCTCGGCCAACTGAAGGCCGTAGTAGGCCAGGCTCACGTCGAGTTGTAGTTGGCGTAGGCGGTTGGCATAGCGCTGTTGGGAGGCCTTGAGTTCGTCTTTGGTTTCGGCCAGGGCTGCATTCCGTTCAAAGCTCACCAGCTCCCAATTGATCCCCAATCCAGCGGTGGTGATCTGCAGGTTCTGTTGGATTTGGTTCCAACCCCCGGTTTGTACAAGGAACGGCGAGCCAGGCTCATAGATGCCTGCGTTGCCCTGCCAGGCGGTGCTGTCGGTGCGCCTTTGGCTGTAGCCACTTCCCGCCAGTAGCGAGAGTTCGGGCCAGAAACGTCCCCGCACCGAGGTCAACCAGCCCTGTCGCTCCCGAACCGCTGCCACCTGCTCCGCCAGATCAGGGTCGTTGCGAACGGCTACCTCCAGGGCCATGGGCAGGCTGAGACGAACCTTCCTCTGAATCTTGACGGCTTCGATGCTGCTGGGTGTGGCTCCAGGAGCAGGCGGCTCGAGGCTGGTCAGGACCCCAGCCGACCCTTTGGCACGGGCGGCGCTAGGGAGCCGGCCGGGCAAGGCCTGGTCCAGGAGCTGCATATCCCGCTCGAAGCGATCCAGGCTGCGCAGCAGGGAGGCCGAGGGCTTGGTGATTGGCTCCGCCCAACAGCCCTTTGGGCTGGGGAACACCAGGCCAACGGCGGCGGCTAAGGCAACCCATGCCGATGCCCGGGCCCTGGCGCTCATGGGAGTGATGCGCCTGAGCCCTTGCCTAGGCGGGCTTGCCGGGCTTCAGCTTGTTTTTCAGCCTTGGCCTGGTCGTGGAGAAGCACGCTGGTCCGGGCCAGGCAACCAATCGAGAAACAAATGGCCGCATTGCCCACGAGCCCCCAATGCCAGCGGAGGGCGTCGTCCCGCAATTTGGTGAACAGCAACATCACGATGGCCGCGGCAATCCAAGGCAGGGAAATGATTGTGATCAGGCGCTTACTTCCCATCGCCCTGGTTAATGCAGAACCATGTGTTCAACGAATTGCCGATCACGGGCAAGGTTGCGGTTGATTTTGGCTAGTTCCCACGACACTTTGCTGACGCAGCCGATCGAAAAGCAGATGGCCCCACTGCCGAACAGGCTCCAGCCATGGCTATGCAGGTTGAAGTCGTCGGCAAGCATCAAACGCAGGGCCGTCAAGTTGACCACTGCCGATGCAGCCCAGGGGCCATAAACCCAGCCCAAAAAGAAGCGAGGCATTGCTTGGGGCATGCCAGCTCAGTCGATCAGAACCTTGAGCATGTCGGCAATGATCAGGTTGTCGAGGGAAAAAAGGCCGCCCCCACAGGTGGCTAGCACCAGGCACATCACCACATACATCGCTGCTTTCTCCCAGCTTGGTGGGTCCCCAACACCCATGGGGCCGGCGTAATCCCCTTCTGGAATCTGATAGGGATCGGGGCCAATGAAGGGAAACCCAGAAGCGATTTCGAGCACCATCGCGTAGGCCATCGAGACCAGGATGGCCAAGGCCGCAAGCGGTGTGAGCAGGCCAGGGATCAGGGCGATGCCAGCTCCCCACATCGAAAAGGCGGAGAGGAAACAGAGCCATTGGGGCGTTTTCATCGCCGTAGCCCAGGTTTTGAGGTTGCGCAGCTTGGGCCAGCCGTGGCGGATAAAGCAGATCCCTGTGAAGACCCGTAAGACCAGCAGCGCCCCTTCGGCCAGGCCTGTTGGTGCCGTTGGTACTAACAGCTCAACAACGGTGATTTCCACGGGACAGGCAATAAGCTCTTGCCCCAAGTTACTGGGGCCAGGCTGATTCGGGCCATCATGGGTTGGCCTGAGCTGCGCCCTGGTGCGCGTTGCATCCGTGCCCCAAGTTGCCTTGTCTCCAGGATCGAGTGCGCCCCTGGGGGCAACGCCCCTGCCGGGTGGGGTGAATTTCAGTCTTTATGCCCGGGACGCCACCAAGGTGGAGTTGTGCCTGTTTGAGAACCCATCATCCCCAGAGCCTTCCCAGGTGTTGGTGCTTGAGGGGGAGGCCTACCGGACCTATCACTATTGGCACTGTTTTGTAGCCGGACTGAGCCCAGGCCAGGTGTATGGCTATCGCGTGCATGGCCCTTGGGATCCATCCAAAGGGCTGCGCTTCGATTCCGATAATTTGCTCTTGGATCCCTATGGCCTGGCGCTGGTGATGCCAGAGGCCTACCGGCGGGAGGCGAGTCAGCCCAGCTCGGTGGCCATGAAGAGCGTGGTGGTGGACCCCAGCGCTTACGACTGGGAGGGGGATCAACCGCTCAGGCGACCCAGCCGGGATACGGTGATTTATGAGCTACATGTGCGCGGCTTCACCGCCGACCCAAGCTCCGGTGTAACTCCGCAAAAGGCAGGCACCTACGGCGGGCTGATCGAGAAAATTCCCTACCTCAAGGATATGGGGATCACGGCGGTGGAACTGCTGCCGGTGTTTCAATTTGATCCCTTGGATGCGCCGGGTGGCAGGCCGAATTACTGGGGCTACCAACCCATTTCCTTTTTTGTGCCCCACCACGGTTACAGCGCTCGCCCTGATCCGATGGGCCCCCTCGATGAATTTCGAGATCTGGTGAAGGCCCTGCATCGGGCCGGCCTGGAAGTGATCCTTGATGTGGTATTTAACCACACGGCTGAGGGTGATGCTGATGGCCCTGCTTTTTGCTATCGCGGCATCGCGAATTCCGATTATTACCTGTTGGAAAAAGATCAGAGTAAATATGCTGATTATACGGGCTGTTTTAATACATTAAATGCTAATAATCCTGTGGTGCGGAGAATGATTCGCCACAGTTTGCGCTACTGGGTCGAGCACATGCATGTGGATGGTTTCCGCTTTGATCTGGCTTCCGTGCTCTCCCGCGATGAGACAGGGGAGCCTTCACCGTTGCCACCGATCCTTTGGGATATTGACACCGACCCTGTCTTGGCGGGAACCAAGTTGATTGCTGAGGCTTGGGATGCCGCCGGTCTCTACCAGGTCGGCAGTTTCGTGGCGGATAACTGGCAGGAATGGAATGGTCGGTTTCGCGATGACGTGCGCCATTTCCTCAAAGGTGATGCGGGTATGGCGGGCAAGGTGGCCCAGCGGTTGATTGGCAGCCCAGATATTTATGGCCATGAAAACCGTGCTGCCGAGGTCAGCGTGAATTTCATCACCTGCCATGACGGCTTCACCCTCGCTGATGTGGTCGCCTACAACGGCAAGCACAATGAGGCCAACGGTGAAGACAACCGCGATGGCAGCGACGACAACGCCAGCTGGAATTGCGGCAGCGAAGGCCCCACCGATGATGCCGAGGTGTTGGCCCTACGCCTCCGGCAGCGCCGCAATTTTTTCACCCTGCTGTTTCTCTCCTTGGGTACGCCCATGCTGGGCATGGGCGATGAGGTGGGACGCACCCAGATGGGAAACAACAACGCCTATTGCCAAGACACGGCCCTGAGCTGGTTCGATTGGAATCAATTGGATACAGCGACAGACCTGCGCCGGTTTGTTAGAGAGCTCATTGCCTTTCGCATGCGCCAGGATGTGGTGGTGGACCATCAGTCGTTCACCCTCACCGAGCTCCTGGGCCACAACGCCGTCAGCTGGCATGGGGTGGTGCCCAACCAGCCCGATTGGGGCGAGGAGTCGCGCTCGTTTGCGGTCTCGCTGACCAGCATTTCCCGCCGCTATCGCTTGCACGCCATGGTGAATGCTTGGTGGCAACCGCTCAGCTTTGGGGTGCCCCAGCCCGATGCCGGCGATCGGCCATGGCGCCACTGGATTGACACCGCCAGCCCTGGCCCCAACGACATCTTGGCCTGGGGATCGGGGCCCGCTCTCCCGGGGAGCGAGGTCGAAGTGGGGCCCCGCTCCATCCGGGTGTTGATGGTGGAGCTCCCCGCAGCCCCTGCCTAGGCCTCGGGCCCGTGACCTAGGCCTGCAGCACTTGAAGTCGGTGGCCATCGGGATCGGCCAGCTGCAGGGCCCGATGGGACCCGATCAACTCGGCCTGCTCTCCAAGTTCGACAATCCCTGGGGAGATCAATCTTCCGCCATAGGTTTCGGCGTTTGCTCTGATCTCCTCTAGATCCGTTACCCGCAGGCGCAACTGCCAATGGGCCAGATCCTGGATGCCCTGGTCAGCGGCCATGGGGCGTCCACCTGGTGGTTCGCGGTAGTCGAGGCACTCGACTCCGGCGCCCGTGGGGCAGCGATGGCCGGTGATGTGAACCCTGCTGCCCGTGATGCCATCAAGCCCATCCTGTTCAAGCCCTGAGTTGACACCGTCACCTCCGGCGCCCAGGCCCAGCAGCTCGCGGTAGAAACGGCAGCTGGCGGCGGTGTCGGCGATGCCGATGGCGCTGTGGTCGATGCCCAGGACGGGCCCAGGAGCATCTCCATGCCAACGGGCCTCGCCCTTGTCGGGCGGGAATTGCAGGAGTTCGAGGGGGTGACCCTCCGGGTCATGGAATTTGTAGGCGACGATGCCGGCGGCGGCGGTGTTCCAGTCCGGCAGGCGCTGGGGCGCCGAGGAGATCGGGGTGATGGTACCTGCCTTGAAGGCCAGCTGCAGGCCAGCCAATGCGTCATCCATCCCGTTGACTACGAGGCAGATGTGCTGGAACCAGCGATCTGTGCTGCGTGAGTCGGTGGGAATGGGCCTGCCCTGTCTGGCTCCGGGGCCGGGATCAAGAATCTCGGTGAGCTCCAGTACTTCCGCTCCGATCGTCAGACGCAAAAGCTTGAAGCGTGCGCCGGGAAGACCCACCAGGTCGCCGTAGGGACCGCCATCGACAATCCGGGATGTTCCGGCGAGCTGAAATCCAAGGCACTCCGTAAAGAAGCGTGCGCTGGCTTCGGCATTCGCCGTGGTGAAGCCGATGGTGTCGATGTGGGGAGGGGCCATGGCTGGATAGGCGAGGGGAGTTGTTCTGAGGGGTTCAAGGCAGGGCTGCGGCCCCAGCGGTGGCAATGGCACCGTCTACAGCGGGAGTCATACCGGAAACACCGACAGCACCGAGGCAGACGCCCTGATGCAGCAGGGGCAGACCTCCGGCCATCGCCAGGGTCGGCTCACCCATGGCTCCTGAGAGCTGCATTAGGGCGGGCCGCTCGCCATTGATTGCTGCCTCCATCACCTCGGTGGGCTTGGCGTTGAGGGCCGCCATGCGGGCCTTGGCCAGGGCAGCCTCGACGCTGGCGGGGCTGGCCCCATCGCGTCGCTCCACCAGCAGCGGATGGCCACCGGCATCGACGACGGCCACGCTCACCACCGCCTGGCGCTGGGCGGCTTCGCTCTGGGCGGCCGCCACGATCGCCCGACAGTCAGCGAGTTCGAGTTGGGAAATCAAGCGCATGGCGTGCTCAGGCCCAGACGATGTGAATCAACCAGAGATGTCCCTGGAGTTCGACACCGGCGGCGGCGGCGGCCAGATCCTCCTCGCCTAGCCGCAACGTGGCTTCCGCCTGATGGCGCACGAGATCGACACCACTGAAGCAGTGACCGAGTTCAAGACCGAGGGTGGCGATGGCATCGAGGTTGGGGCAGGCCTGCAGCCGCTGGAGCAGGGCCGGGTCGGCCTTCGCTTGGGCCAGGAAGGATTCGAGCTGGGGATTGGCCATGGAATAGAGGGAACGAAGAGAGAATTTGAATCAGGATTGTGGTTCTGAACAAAGCGGATGGCCAAACGGTGCCGCTAGGGAAGAACCAAGATTGTTGCCGTCACGTCATCGGAGGCGAGGCCTCAGGGACGCTGAACCCCACGGGTATTGGTGAACAGCGCATAGATGGATGTGGATGCGCAGAGGAACAGGCGGCTGTGGAAGCGATCGCCGAAACAGAGATTCGAGACGCGCTTTGGCACCAGCACTTTGCCCAGGAGGGTCCCATCGGGGCCGACGCAGTGCACACCATCGGCGGCACCGCACCAGAGATTGCCGTGTTCATCCACCCGGAAGCCATCGGCCCAGCCCGGCGTGATCTTGTGGAACACCTCGCCACCGGACAGCGAGCGACCGTCCTCGCTCACGTCGAACACGCGGATGTACTGCCGGGGATCAGCCACACCGGGGGCACCGGACTCGACCACATAGAGCTTGCGTTCATCCGGCGAAAAGGCCAGGCCATTGGGGCCGTCGAAGTCGGAAGCCATGCGCAGCAACTCGCCACTATCTGGATCCAAGCGATAGAGAGCAACGGGCTGCTCGGAAAGCTGACGACCGCCCTCGTAATCATTCATCAGGCCATACAGCGGATCGCTGAACCAGATGCTGCCGTCGCTCTTCACCACCACATCATTGGGGGCGTTGAGCCGTTTGCCATCGGCTTGACTCACCAAGGTGGTGCTGGTGCCGTCGTGCTCGAGACGGGTGAGACAGCGGCTGCGGTGATGGCAGGTGATCAGGCGCCCCTGCCGGTCACGGGTCTGGCCGTTGCCGTAATCGGAGGACTCACGGAAAACCGTGACGCCATGGCGCTCACTCCAGCGCATGGTGCGGTTATTGGGGATGTCACTGAACAGCAGACAATCATGATCACCGAACCACACAGGTCCCTCCAACCAGCGGAAACCATCGGCCAGCAGTTCCAGTTCAGCATTGAACGGAATGAACGCGTCAAAGCGAGAGTCGTAGCTTTCTGTGACAGACATGGCATTCAGGATGTGAACAGAAATCGATGGATTCGGCACCAAAGCAATTCGGCGAACTGGCTCAGCTCCCTAACTCATGGTGCGAACCGGAACAAGACCACGGGTATTGAGCCGAATCGCCCAGACCGAATCGGTGGACATGATGAAAAGGATGTTGTTGTCACGTCCACCGAACGTCAGATTAGCCGTCTGCTTAGGCATCATGATCTTTCCAATCAGCTTGCCCGCTGGATTGAGGACATGCACCCCATCCAGCGTGCCCACATAGACATTTCCCTTTTCATCCAGACGCATTCCATCCGGAAACCCTGGTCCGATCACCGCAAACGTCTTACGCGGACCCAGGGTTTTGCCATCCTCAGAAACCGGATAGGAGTAAATCGTGTGAGGGAGATAAGAGAAGTAGGTACGATCGCCTTGGACGGCACCACTATCAATTACGTAGAGGGTTTTTTCCTGAGGGGAAAAAGCAATGCCATTAGGCTGATTCAGGCCAAGAGCGACCGCCGAGAGCTGGCTCGACCTTGGGTCATAACGATAGACATTATTAGGCAACTTTGCCTTCTGACCAGGAAACTCCAGAGATCCATAGGAAGGATCCGTGAACCAGACGCTCCCATCACTCTTGACAACAAGATCATCAGGGCCGTTGAGCCGGACACCCTTGTAGTTGTCGACCAGAGTATCGGCCTGACGGGAAACATCAGAGAAGTTAGCTCGAAGGCCTCTGGTGATCGAAATCCGTTGACCCGTCTTCTCTGCCCCGAGCACTAGACCCTGCAGATTGACCGTCTGACCATCCACCCCACCGGCGGGATTGCGATAGAGACTGGGAGCCTCCCAGGAAGAGGCAGCAATAGCGCCCGACTTATCCAAGCCGTTCCACTTCAAGGCATAGACACTGTTGTGAACGATGTCGCAAAAGAGAAGCAGACCACCACTGTCTTTAGCATCATTTAGAAAAACAGGGCCCTCAGTAAAACCGAACCCCTTGGCCAGATGGACCAACTTTGGCGTCAGACCGATGATCGCCTCAAAAGAAGGGTCATAAGCCTGGACAGGCAACTGCGGAGACGCAGACGCGGGAGTAAATGGATGACTGACAATCTGGAGATTGCGGCAATCCTTGGTCACTGGAGACTGGGGCAGACAATCGACACCTACCGGGGCATTGGCTTGCTTTCCAGGCAGGCAGCCAAACAGAAGCGTGCTCAGAGCTGCGAGGCCTGCAATGGTCTTCAGATTCATGATTAAGAATTGTCGGGTGAACAAATAAAATTGGCCTTGACTTCCTGCTTAGCGCCCAGGTCTAGTCCGCCAAATTAAAGAAACTGCGGCCGTCAAGGTCAATCCTGATCGGTAAAGACCTGCGGGATAATGACGATTGGAACCGAAGCTTCACCACTAGATACCATCTGTTAGGCATAGGGACAGGCTTGCTTGGGAGCAATAGCTTTTGGCATCTGGACGACCATCAGAACAAGCGGCTCGTCTCCCACCGTGCCCGAGAGGTGACCTCGCTTACCATCACTCATGACGCAACCTTGATCTTCGCCAAGCGAAAGATCGCCTGGGCCCATCTCAACCCGGGTGCCATCCATCGTTTCAACAAACCAACGCCCTGAAATAGGGATAAGCCATTGGGGTGCTGGGTTCTCATGCCATGTCCCCACCCAGCCCACTGGTTGGACAAGGAAGATGATCTTCATGTCATCTTCAATCTCCAGCCCCTGCCAGATGCCCCTGAAGTCCCATTTCTTTTGGTCTGGCGTCCAGGCATCAGCCTTAGGAATCTTGAACGAAGTCAGCATGCACTGTGTCTGGCGGCTGATTCCATCAGCGTCAGTCCAAACATGCCAGTAAGGGACTTGGGGAGCATCTGCTGCCGCGTTGGCGATTGGACTTTGCTGATCCATCATCAATACATTTATTTCGCCTCAGTCTAAGAGGCTTAAACGAGGCGTCAAGCATTTCCTCAAGAACGACCGGAAAACAGCTGGTCTACCCGTGCCTTGCTACAACCCGGCGAACCATCGCTGTCCAAACGAGCAATATGCCGATCTTCACAACCAGTAAAGGCATCCCACTCGCAGACCTCTGATCATCATTTTGCCAACTTAGTTTTTACTGAGTAAGTGCAGCTAGGAGCATCCCGAACAACAAATTCGCCAGGGGGAGGCCACCCTGCACAAGCAGGACAACAAAACTACGGATCAGCCCGCAACCGCACCGGCACCAACCCCCTGGTGTTCAGCTTGATCGCCCAAAGAGTATCCGTCGACCCAATGAAAAGGATATTGTTATCCTTGCCACCAAAGCTTAGATTAGCGGTCTCCTTCGCCATCAGAAACTTGCCGATCAGTTTGCCCTGAGGATTGAACACCTGGATTCCATCGAGGACGCCCACATAAACATTTCCCTTCTCATCGAGGCGCATGCCATCGGGGAAGCCGGGACCCACATCAGCAAAAAGTCGTTTGTTGCTGATAGTCCGCCCATCGGTAGCGACGTCATAGACATAGATGCGATGGGGTAGATAGGGAAAATAGGTGCGAGGCCCCTGAATGGCACCACTGTCAATGATGTAGAGCTTCTTTTCCCCAGGGCCGAAAGCCAGGCCATTCGGCATCATCAGCGACGATTCCACTACCGAGAGTTGCGCCGTTGCAGGGGCATAGCGATACACGTGGTTGGGCAGCTCGGCCGGCTGCGGCGGGAACTGCAGGGAGCCATAGCTGGGATCACTGAACCAGACCGTGCCGTCGCTCTTGACCACCAGATCGTTGGGGGAGTTGAGGCGCTTGCCCTGGTAGCGATCCACCAGGGTGGGGGCCTGGGTTTCGGGGCTGGGCAGATTCGTCTGCTGATCCCTGGTGATCGACACCCGCCGCCCCGTGGTCTCCGCTGTCAGCAGATGGCCCTGCAGATCCACGGTCTGGCCATCGGCCACACCGGATGGATTGCGATAGAGGCTGGGCTTCTCCCACGAGGCCGGGGTGATGGCGCCACGGGCATCGAGGCCATTCCAGCGCATCACGTAGATGCTGTTATGGATCTGGTCGGTGATGAACAGCAATCCACCGGCTCCTTGCCTGTCCTGCAGATAGGCCGGCCCTTCGCTGAAACCAAAACCTGTGGCCAGGGGTATCAGGGCCGGCGTCCGTCCGACGATCTCAGTGAAGCTGGGATCGAAGGACTGAACAGGCAGCTGGGGAGTCTGGGATTCCGGATAGGGCGGCTGGTTGGTGATCACCAAGTCTCGGCACCTCGGTGCCACCGCACTGCCTGGCAGGCAGGCAGGCCCTGTCGGCACCTCCAACGCCCTGGCTGGACTAATAGGCACCAAGGCCGCCACCGCCATTACAACAGGCAGGCCGCTATGGGCAAATCCGAGCTGAAGGAGCCCACCAAGGCAATAAGCTCTCAATCCAGATCGCATGGCAGCAGAGAGATGGAACGTTTTCGAGCAGAAGGAGCTTTGATCGTGGCCCATCTAATGCCGAACCCGCTGGCCTGGCCGGACAACTCTAATTAATATTTTTTACCACGTTAGTGATGGGCTACACGATTGGCTCCCATGCAGCCGCAAGGTCGCCGCATTAAATCGGGATTCCCTGACAGCGGTGGCCGTGCTGGGCCGAAATGGCTGAGTTCTTTAGGGTAAGGAGGCTTGGTTTCCAGCCTCTCCCCACCTATTCCCATGACAACAACTAACCCCCTTGCCGGCAAGGCACTCTCCACCCTGCTCCAGGGCAAGGTTGCCATTGTCACCGGAGGGAACAGCGGAATTGGTAAATCCATCGTCGAGTATCTGGCCGAGCTGGGAGCCAACGTGGTGATCGACTACCGCTCCCACCCCGAGGCCACCGAGGAGCTGGAGGAGGAGATCGGCTCCTATGGCGGTTCGAGCTATGGGGTGCAGGCTGACGTGGGCAAGCTGGAGGACCTCCAGCGGCTTGTCGATACAGCTGTTAGCAAATACGGCAGGCTCGACATCATGGTGAACAATGCCGGCATCGAGACGCGCACGTCGATTCTGGACACTACCCCTGATGACTTCGACAAGGTCTTGAACGTCAATCTGCGGGGTGTCTTTTTTGCCACCCAATACGCGGCCAAGCAGATGATCGCCCAGGGCAGTGGTGGTCGCATCATCAATATTTCATCGGTGCATGAGGATTGGCCCATGCCCAACAACACACCCTATTGCGTTGCTAAAGGTGGTGTAAGGATGTTGACCCGCACGGCTGGGGTGGAGCTGGCTTCCAAGGGAGTGACGATTGTGAACGTGGGTCCAGGAGCGGTGGCCACTCCGATCAACGACTCGACCATGAACAACCCCGAGCTGCTGGCCAAGCTGAATGCGGCCATCCCGATGGGGCGTATGGCCCAGCCTGAGGAGATCGCCAAGGTGGTGGGCTTCTTGGCCAGTGATGCGGCCAGCTATATCACCGCCACCTCAATCTTTGCCGATGGTGGCATCATGCAAAGCAGTCCTGGTCTCTAGGCGTTGGCACCGCTTACCCGAGAACAGCTCTACCGAATACGCCATCGCCACCGGGGTTATCAGATCACCTTGGCAACAGAAGTGCTCCTGCTGCTTCTGTTGCCCCTGGCCCAAGGGCACCCCTGGTTGCTGTCGGTCATGCTGGCGCTGCTGGCGCTTGTGCTCATCGTGTTCGTGAGTCGCTATTCGCCCCTCCGTCAAACCCGGCCGTTGATCTATGGGCTTGGGGCTTTGGCGATTGGCCTGGAAATCCTGTGGCATGGGTCCTTAATCCAAGCTCCCCACCTGGGGCGAATGCTGACGGTGCCCCATGTGTTTGTGTGGTTGCTCTTTCTTTCGGTTGGGGTGTTTCGCAAGGTGAAAACCTTGGTGCGGGAACCCTATGTGACCGTTTCAGTGGTGCTGGGTGCCGCCTCTGGTTATCTGCTGATTGGCTTGGCTGGGGGGTTGCTATTAACGGCCCTTTGGGCCGTCCAGCCCTCGGCTTTTGTCTTGGCTTCCTTGCCCCATGTGCAGGCTGGTAATTCGATTGATTTGGCGGTGGCCCCAGCCCTGATGGCAGCCTCATTCACGATGCTCACGACTGTGGGAACGACCATTCTAAAAACTAGTAATGTGGCCGGTCAAGTTGTGACCACGGTGATCACGATTCTTGGACAGCTTTATGTGGCGATCTTGATTGCTTTGATTCTTGGTCGCTATCACCGCCGGAGTGCCTAGTGGCGACCCTGCAACGCCGCCATCGATTTTATGGTCATCTGCTCCTGCTCTCGCTAGGGGTGATGCTGCTGATTGCGTTCCCCTATCCAGTTCGTAGACTCTCGATTCTCTGCTCTGAAGTCCTTGTCCTGATGCTCACCTTTGAGCTAGGGATGCCATTGCACCCGCGTCAGCACAGGCGTCACTGGTATGACAATGCCTACCGCCTGATTGGTCTTGCCGCTTTTGGTTTCCAGTTGTTGTGGTTGCTGAGTCCGGTGAACTGGCGTTTCACCAGTGGCGTTCCTGTGTTGGCCCTGCTTGCCATGTTTGTGTTTTGGAGTCTCAAAAGACTCTTGTATTGCCTATCCTGCGAACGGTTTGTTAGTGCCAAGGTTCTTTCCGGCGCAGTCGCAGGTTACCTGCTATTGGGAATTACCGGTGGCTTATTTTTTTCCGTGTTGGAAACGGTGGCCCCTGGGAGTTTTGTGAATACGGCTCGGGATCACCAGGGTTTGGTATTGGAGGTATTCTCCCAAAATCCTTCTGGCATACCATCCTGGATGTTGGATTTGTCGAGAATTTATTATTTTGCCTTTGTAAGCCTTACCACTGTTGGCTATGGCGACATCGTGCCAACGACCCCGACGGCCCAAATGGCTAGTGTGGCACTTAGCATATCTGGCCCCCTGTATTTGGCCTTGGTAATGGGTCTTCTCATCAGCCGTTATACGATCCAAAGTGAAGATCAACAGGGTCAGAATCCGAGGGATGATGACTAGATCCTCATCCAGGAATCACGGCTGGCGATTCCGTGGGTTCTGGGGATTGGGAGGCTTCCTCTGGTGGGGATTCGATTGGATCTAGGCCTACCTCTACGTCCATGTGTTGATTGGGACGGCCAATGATCAGCATCGATGCCCGCTCCCGGGTAGCAATGGCCCAGAGCCATTTTGAGAGCAGACTGATGCGGTTCTCGGTCGCTGGCATGAACGCCAAGTGGGCCAGACCCCACAGCAGCCAGCCCAAGGCCCCCGAGACCCGCAGGCCCCGAATGTCGGCGACGGCATGCAACGGACCAAGCACGGCCATGCTGCCGAAATCGAACCAGCTAAAGCTTTTGTGGGGTTCCCCTTGGAGGTTGGCGACGATGTCGGCGGCCACCCAGCCGCCCATTTGCACCGCTGGCCCGGCCATGCCAGGGATGGGTTTGCCATTGGCGGTGTGGCTGTAGGAGCAAAGGTCGCCAATGACACGAATCTCGGGATGGCCCGGGATAGAAAAATCCGGTTCCACGACCACCCGTCCGCCCTTGTCCACCGGGCAGCCTGTGGCATCGCCAAGCACTTTGCCCAGGTGGGAGGCCCTCACGCCCGCTGTCCAGCAGATCGTTGCGGCCTCCAAGGTGTGGCTGCCATCAGCCGTGGTCACCACCAACTGGCCTTCGGCGATTTGCTGCACCCGGCCTCCGAGCAGGAGCTGAACGCCGGCTTTTTGGAAATAGCTCTGGGCTGCCTTGGAGATGGCCGGATCCATGGCGCGCAGCACCCGATCGCCCGGATCCACCAGGGTGACCTTGCATTGCGTGGAATCCAACTGTTTGAAATCCCGCTCCAGGCTGTGCCGTATTAATTCATTGAGGGATCCCGCCAATTCGCATCCCGTGGGCCCGCCACCAACGACCACCACTGATTGAAGGAAGAGGCGCTTGGCGGGATCGGGAGTTTGTTCGGCTTCCTCGAGGGCGGAAAGGACCCGGCGCCTGATTTCATCGGCGTGTTCCAGGATTTTCATCGGCGGTGCCAGGCCCCGCCAGTCCTCATGGCCGAAATAGCTGCTCCCCGATCCCGCGGCCAGGATCAGGTGGTCGTAGCGGTAGCGACGCTCGTTGAACACGACCTCCTTGGCCGTGGCATCGATCTCTTGCACTTCGCCCAGGAGCACTTGCACATTCGGTGCCTGGCCCACCATCTGCCGCAAGGGAGACGCCACATCTCCTTCCGAGACCAGTCCAGAGGCCACTTGGTACAGCAAGGGCTGGAACAGGTTGAAGTTGCGCTTGTCGATCAGGGTGACGCGTACGGGTTTGCCGATCAGGGCATGGCAGGCCTTTAAGCCAGCAAAACCACCGCCCACAATCACCACATGGGGGAGGGCCTTCAGGGCGGCCTCCGGTGGATCGAGCTCCAGGAAGAAGCGTTCGCGGGCCATGGCTTAGAAGGCAGTGGGCCCAGGTTATGCAGCTTTGGATGGGTTGGCTTTGGGCTACGGCTCTGTACTGGCAAACCGTGACCCTGCTATGAGTGGAGGTCTCCATTCCTGGCTCACCCCATGTCTGTTGCGTCGATTCAGGCCTTTGTTTCCAAAATTGCTGGCGACGAAGCCCTGCGTAGCAAGGTGCATGCGGCGGCCGGGGTGGATGACATCTTGAGCATCGCTGAGGCCCACGGCCACGTCTTGGATAAGACCGTGTTGCTGAAGGAGCATGCCAAGGCCCTGGCCACCGCCAAGGACCATGAGCTCGAAGCCATCAACAGCTGGGGTGATGCCCTGATGCACGCCTTTGGTGCCACCGATAAGGATTGAAGCCCTTTATTAGGGGGCTTCAACCCCCGTTAGGCCCCCAAGTACGAGGCGCGCAGCTTGTCGTTGTTTCGTAGGTCTTGGGCACTGCCTTCCAGGCTGATGCGGCCGGCCTCCAGCACATAGGCACGGTTGGCGATGGCCAGGGCCGCGTTGGCGTTTTGCTCGACCAGCAGGATGGTGAGGCCGTCTTGGTTGAGCTGGTGCAGGGTGGTCATCACTTCTGCCACCAACTTTGGGGCTAAACCAAGGCTGGGTTCATCCAGCATCAGCAGGGTGGGCCGGGCCATCAAGGAGCGGGCAATGGCCAGCATTTGCTGCTCCCCTCCAGAGAGGGAGCCCGCCAGTTGCTTGCGTCGTTCCGCCAGCCGCGGGAAGAGGCCGTAGCAACGGTCGATATCAGCCTTGATGCCGGCGCGATCCTTGCGCAGCCAAGCGCCCAGTTCCAGGTTGTCTTTGACGCTTTGGCGACCCAGCACCCGCCGCCCTTCGGGGCAATGGCTGAGGCCCAGCTTCACGGTGCGCTCGGTGCTGAGCCGACCCAGGTCGCCGCCATGCCAACGGACGTAACCTTGGGCGATGGGTAGGAGGCGGGAGGCGGCGCGCAGGGTTGTGCTCTTTCCGGCCCCGTTGGATCCCAAAAGGGCGACGAGTTCACCGCTATGCACCGAGATGTTGATCCCCTGGAGGGCGGTGATGCTGCCGTAGCGCACCACCAGATCCCGGAGCTCGAGGAGGGGAGCAGCTGGAGGGGACACGATCATCCAGCTCCTCCGAGGTAGGCCTCGATCACGGCGGGATCCTTGGCGATCTGCTCCGGTGGGCCCTCGGCAATGGTTTTGCCGAAGTTGAGCACCACAAGCCTGTCGCAGAGCTGCATCATCAGGGGGACGTGGTGCTCAATGATCAGGACCGTGAGCTGGAACTGCGCCTGGATTTGGCGGATGAGCTCGCAGAGTTGGTCTTTTTCGTGGGGATTCATCCCAGCCGCCGGTTCATCCAGGAGCAGCAGCGCAGGGCGGTTGGCTAGGGCCCGGGCCATTTCCAGCCGCCGGCGATCGCCATAGGAGAGGGCATGGGCTGGGCGATGGGCGGCATCGGCGATGCCAAAGAGCTCAAGCAGGGTGAGCGCTTCCTGGTGCAGCTTGGCTTGCTTTTGGTGGAAAGGCCGGGTTTGGAAGAGGGCCGCAAACCGTTGTTGGCGGGCATGGCGATGCAGGCCCACCATCACGTTGTCGAGGCAGCTGAGCGTGGGGAATAGGCGCAGGTTTTGAAAGGTGCGGGCGATGCCAAGACCGGCTACGGCATGGCTCGCCATGCCCGTGATCGGAACCCCCCGCCACTCGATCCTGCCCGCCGAGACAGGGGTAATCCCGGAGATCAGGTTGAACAGGGTGGTTTTACCGGCGCCATTTGGGCCGAGAAGACCCAGGATTTCGCCCTGCTGCACCCGCAAGCTCACGTCATTGACCGCCATCAATCCACCGAATTGGCGGTTGAGGTTATGGGCTGCCAGCAGGGGATGCTGGTTGGCCGTGCCCATGGTGCCCAGACCTGTCATGGCGTTGGGGCCTCGAGGCGTAGGCGTTGGCGCAGCATTCGGCTCCAACGGGAGAGGCGTTCTGGGGTGATCACCCCCTGGGGAAACAGCACCGGACCCAGCAAGATCACCAGCCCATAGACAATCAGCCGGAGATCTCCCACGGGCCGGAGCAGTTCCGGCAGGGCGGTGAGCACCAGGCCACCGACCACCGGACCCAGCCAGGTGCGGGTGCCGCCAAACACCACAAACGCCAAGGTGGTGATGCTGGCATCGAAGTTGCCCATGCGGGCGTTCCAGGAGTTGAGGAAGTGGGCGGCGATCACGCCGGTGACCCCAGCGACAAGGGCACTCAGCACGAACGCCAACAGCTTGGTGTTGGCGGTGTTGATCCCTTGACTGGCGGCGGCCAGTTCGTCCTCGCGGATGGCAGCCATGGCCAGCCCTGGCCGCGTGCGTTCGAGCCGATCGCAGAGCCAACACACCACGGCGAGCAGGAGGCTGGTAAAGACCACGTAGGCCTCCGGGGTGGCAAAGGGCTGGGGAATGCCAAAGATGCCAATGGCGCCGCCTGTGAAGGAGAGGTTGAGGCTCACCACCCGCAGAATTTCCACCAGGGCAATGGTGGAGATGGCCAGGTAGATGCCCCGAAGGCGCAGCACCACCTTGCCAATGCCAAGGGCCAAAATCCCCGTGACCAGAGCCGCTACAGCCATCTCCAGCAGCACGGAGCTGATCGGGTAACTCGCCCCATCACCACCGAGGGCGGTGATTCGGGTGGAGAGCAGGGCAGCCACGGTGCCCCCGATCGCATAGAAGCCCGGGGTAGCTAACGACAGCTGGCCGCAGCGCAGGGGGAGATACACCGAGATGCCCAGGAGGGCTCCCAGCAGCATTTGTTGGAGGAGGGTGGTGTCCATGGGCTTCCCGGTTACACCTTGTTGGGCAGGGGTTTGCCCAACAGCCCTTGGGGCCGCACCAGCAGCATCAGGAACAGAAAGCCAAAGGCCACCGCATCCTTGTAACCCGAGAGGTCTGAGGGCACGAGGGCTTCAGCCAGTCCAATGATCAGGCCCCCCAGCACGGCCCCGGGCACACTGC
>Ga0208864_1000064_pt1 | contig 31325 bp, 31 predicted proteins | sample CryBogmetaGMA05M_FD_184542 | JGI IMG/M metagenome (GOLD analysis project Ga0208864, IMG submission 184542) | Freshwater microbial communities from Crystal Bog, Wisconsin, USA - MA0.5M (SPAdes) | ecosystem: Environmental > Aquatic > Freshwater > Lake | place: Crystal Bog, Wisconsin, USA...
GCAGAAGTGTGGATCAACAAGCCAACCGAAGAGCCCGATCCGCTCCTGGCGCTACCCTTAATCCAGGCCGCCTGAATGGCAGCCAAGGAGTGACAACTTTCCTGAAAGTCACCGCCCCTGGCTGCCGCGGCTCTTGTGGCCTGGTCCTACGCATCCCTGCGGCACCGCCAGCTTTACCCCAAGGGCCTGGAAGCCTGGCACCTGGTACTCATCAGTGGTGCCCTATTGCTTTATTGGGCCCTTCGCCTGGTGCTGGGTTTTGGTTTTGGCGTGGAAGCGTTTCCGACTCCCTAGGTGTTGTGTCGCACCACTGTTGTCAGAAGAACAGCTCATGGGACCACTGCCGAGGCGATCAACAGACGAGGGTTAGCAGACCATTAGGGGCAAGGGCAACTTTCTAGTACTTGAAGTACTGGATGCTAATGACTGAAATGATACGAGAAGAGGGCTAAGCGCGGTTACCCATCAATTGAAAGCCATCAGCTCACCAGGACAAATTACGCCGTATTGCCGAGCATGGTGGAGGTTCCCATACCTAAATTGGCACACCATCATGGAAGAACGACTCCCTGCAGCCCTTAAAGCAGGCACCAACATGCATCAAATGGCTTTTGCAAAGCAAACAGACTGCTGTTCCGACGGAGACCGAGATCGGATAAGGCTGTATAGGCCCACGCCTCCTGACGAACAAGCCAAATCTATTGTAAATTATTATCATACGAATAACAAACGCGATAAAAGCCTGTGCCGTCGAGAGCTAAGGTTGGCTTTTAAATCTATATAGTCATGACTGATGCTAAGACTGCGGTAGAGAAATTTTTTGTCTACGAAACCGAATTCCGACAAGAGCTAATTTACTTCATTATCGTGGATCGTTTTCATGATGGCACGAGTGACGAAGAAGAAAGAAAGGGGGTCTGGGATCGCGGAGATCAACAAGGACTCTACGACAAGACATGGAGAGAATGGGGGAAATACTGGGGAGGGAACCTCCAGGGGATCATTCAGAAAGTAAATTACCTGACAAATCTTGGCGTGAGTGCAGTATGGCTTTCGCCATTGTTTGAACAAGTTGATGACATGCAATTTGATCGTGCACCAATGCACGGTTACTGGACAAAAGACTTTAAGCGCATCAATCCACGATTTTTGCGCGAGGGTGACTCGAGAAGCATCGCGTTATCGGCCACATTAAAGGATCTAGTGGATGCCCTGCATGCTGCCGGAATCAAAATAATTCTTGACGTGGTATGCAATCATAGCTCTCCAGATATAAACGGCAGCAAAGGGTTAGTATACGACGATGGGAGACAGTTGGCTGATTTCAACAACGACACCAATGACTTTTACTATCACTACCCCGAAATAACAGACTGGGAGGATGAATTCCAACTAATTCACGGAGAAATGATGGGACTCGCGACATTTAACGAGCAGAATATTGAGTTCAGGAATTACATCAAGAGTGCAATTAAGGAATGGCTTGACGCCGGCATCGATGCGCTTCGAGTAGACACACTCAAGCACATGCCGATTTGGTTTTGGCAGGAGTTTACAACTGATATGCACGCCCATAAGCCGGGATTATTTATCTTTGGTGAGTATGGATTTAGCAAGCCATGGGATAAGCGATCAGTGAATTATGCAAACTACAGTGGTATGTCGATTCTCGATTTTGGCCTGTGTGACAGCATTAGATTTGCATTTTCTGGTCAAGAACCTGGTGGCTTTACCCTTGTGCAGAAAGTATTGGATATGGACCACATCTATCGCAGAGCTAATGAGTTAGTGACATTCATCGACAACCATGACATGCCGCGTTTTTTGTCGATTGCACCTAATCCAAGGCATCTTGAATTGGCTGTTGTATTACTTTTTACATTGCGAGGCGTACCTTGTCTTTTCTATGGCACTGAGCAGTACCTGCACAACAACACGAATGGCGGAGAAGATCCTTATAACAGGCCAATGATGCAGAGCTGGGATGAAAATTCGAATCTCTTTGTAACGACCAAAATTTTAGCTGCTCTTAGAAAGGAGAATCAAGCCCTCACATTTGGCAGTCACCAACAACGTTATTTAACAGAATCAGTCTATGCATATAGTAGAAAATATCGGGATTTTAAAGCGTTTGTTGTGATCAATCAATCCCAGGCAACTACATTGAAAATTGCTGACACGGATTTACTGCCTGGTTGCTATCGATGCATTCTTAGCGGTGAATCAATCACAGTTCAGAAAGACGGTTTTGCAGAGATCGAGATGCAGCCAGAATCCGCCCGTGTTATTAGTGTGCTAGGTAAGCGCGTCAAAGGGCCTGTCGTTGGTATATTCCAGCTCAATGGCTATAAAACTAAGCCCGGCGAATCAATTGCTCTGACAGGAGATTGCCCAGAACTTGGCAATTGGGATCCAAAACATGCTTATAGATTAGAATTCGTGAATAGCAATACATGGATTGGCGAGGTAGCTTTCCATGCGAGTACTAGTGGGTTAATTCACTACAAGTTTCTGGTTCTAGTCGATGACGGAGAAAGAAAAATAAAACATGTTGAAAACATTCTCAATCGTCGGCATGTCTTACCGTCGAAGGGTCTGGTAAAACTAAATTGCACCTGGGGAAACGATTAGCAGCCAAGCAATGAGGTGGCTGCTATTTAGTGGACAGCCTGGGGCCTAAAATGAGTTGTTGTAGGTTCCCAAATACCGATCTAAAGACTAGGAAATCAAGGGGACTGAAACCGTGTCCTATTTTTGCGCATAAGTAAATCAAAATAATAGCGCGGCTTGGGTTAGTGATACCTTGCGGATAGGGTCAATACAGGTGTTGAAGTGAAGATGGCAGGTGGTTTGTGAAGTAGTCAACCACAAGATTCGAATGGTCAGTCTTTAAGAGGCTGTGAATATCGGCCTAAAGAACAAAACCAGTGCTCTCAACAACCTATGCCAATTGGCTAGTAACGGAGTGGCAAGCCAAAGCGATTCGTCGAGAGTGGTATCCCTCCCTGACGACGGATAATCCCAACCCCGATGCCATTACCTATCGGCACCTGAATCGAACGGTCACAACCACATAGGGCGCAAACACCACCTCAAGAACAACCAACCAAAATATTTTCTATACCGCACCGACGTTTCAGCTCAATTAATTGGACATTTCTTGATCCCTCGCAAACACGCCGTCTCAAGGCTTCAATCGCCAAGATCCACTCCAGGCAGTTGTTGGTTGATGTGAGTGCTCGTAGTCTCTTGCTTGATATTCAGACGGCCTATTATCAGCTTCAGCAACTACGTGAGCTGAGGCTCAGCTACGCAGAAATCTAAGAACTCACAAATCAACAGATTTGCATAGCTATTTCGAAGCGCAAGCCTGGACTTGGCAGCCAAAGCGATGTGGATCCGCTGCGTAGTCATCTACTGCAGCAATTGATCCAATTGATTCAATTGTATGAACAAGAAACGTCAAAAACCAATCGGCTTACCTATGTGATGAGCCTAAAGCCGGGAGATATTGTTTCCCCTGCGGATCAATTATCCCCAGCTGGCGGCTGGGAGCTGCCGTTGCAGGCCACCATTGCCTTGGCAGACTTTGGCCTCCAGAAACCCAGTGTTCCTAAAGCACACAAAGATAGAAGGATGGTCGGAGTCAACTTATAGGCTGTCATGAGGGGAAGATTGTTGAGGCTTTCAAGATTAAATCACTGATGTTCGGAAGGTCGAGTCTCCTTTTTTGTCAAGCGCAGTGTTATCGGCCATTGGAACAGCCGTTTTTCCTCGGGATCGCCCCACGCTGTATCTAGATTGGCGCGGATTGTGGAAATTGGATCTTTTCCTGTTGATTCAACATAATATCCGCTAGCTGACCAACTCCGTAGGTAACCCATCAGTTGAGCCAGATCCCATTTCTGTTCTAATATAAGCGGATTGGTTTCAAGTCCGGAGATACTGAGTTCTTCAAACGGCAGTTGTATGGACCTGTATGCTTCATCGACGAATTGGCGTTGTGGCGGCCAATAGGGTCCCACGATGTTGTGATAGTAGTGCTGTATAACAGCATTAATTGGCTCTTGCTTAGTCTTCATGAGCCCATAGGTCCAAACAGCAAGGATGCCCTCGAGTTTGAGAACTCTGCCGCATTCTTGAAAAAATGCGTCAAGTGGAAACCAATGCAAGGCCTGGGCCACCGTGATGGCATCAACACTTTCCGATTCAAGTCCACTGGCTTCAGCAGGCGCGCAGCGATAGGTGATATTGGGGTTGGCCTCACTTGCTGCGAGCTGGTCAGCACTGACGTCGGTTGCAGTGACCGTTTTGAAAATATCTGCCAAAGCAACAGCTGCCTGGCCGCTTCCAGTGGCGCAGTCCCAGGCATGGCCACGGTGTGGGCATTCTCGGGCAATCAGTTCATACAGGCGTGTGGGATAGCGGGGCCTGAATTCACCGTAGTAGTGAGCCACGCTTTTGAAGTGATCGATTGCCATGGCAAAGTGCTCAGCTTTTAGAATTTAAACGCAACCTGGATCACCCCACCCCAACCGTTCCAGCCGGTGGGTTGGTTAGCCCCATTGCCTGTTGTCACACTGGCATTGGATACATAAAACAGTTCAGGCGTGATGCTGATGCTGTCTGAGGCTTGGATTCTGTAGAAGAATTCACATAGCCAGGGGCTGCTTCCCTGGGGCCCTGACGCATTGGCCGGTTGGCCGATGGCCACTCCCAGGGCATGGGGTTGACCAAATGTGTTGTCCCATTGGAAGGCCGCCATCCAGGAGCGGGAGGACTGGGCAACGTCCTGGGGCTCAGCCCCATTGGTTGGAGTACCTGAGACAAAGGTGTATCCATATCCAGCACTGATGGAAGGAACCCACCCTGTCTGGCGGGGTTGCCAATAGCCATTGATGGATACCGAGTTCGACGATTGGCCGGATGTCAGGGTTGATCCGGCGGCACTGTTGCCATCTCGAAAGGTTGAATTGCTTGTGCCGTGGCGATAGCCAATGGCAGCCCCCCAGAATTGATGGCGCATCCCCAGCTGGGCGAAAGCATTGATGCCTGAGTTGGAGTTCAGAACACCGTAATTGGATATCGCTCCACAGCCACCATTGCCACTACCTGCGGATAGTCCACATCTTCCGTTGACCACATAACTCATGTTGGCAATCCAGCTGGTTCCGTTCTTCTGGATCGGCTGTTGCCATTGCAGGGCGAGGCCTTCCCCAGTGGCTTTGCTGTAAACCCCACTTGCACCTGCTGTGCTGACATAGTCCAGAATGTCAGATCGATAGGCGCTGGGCACCCAGGTGATTTCTGTGTTATTGACAAGAGCTCCAATGACAATCTTGGCGTGCTTGTTAATCGGAAGAATATAGTAAAAGCGATCGATGTAAAGAGTTGAATTCCAGTTCTCAGCCTTGTCCAGTTTGAGCATGTTGTTGGCTGGTGTGCCAAATGGGTACGTGGAGAAGTTGGACGTGTTAAGCCTCACGCGGAGCAAGTCTTGGCCGGTGTAGCTCGTGTCAAAGTTGAGGCGAATGTCATAGTTGAAGGTGGTGGCTCCATAGCCACTGACCCCTGACACTTTGTAGCCGGGAATTCCGGCGAGCATCATGTAGGCCTCGCCATTAAGTCTGGTTGTAGTGGCAAACTGTTGGGCTTCTAGGGCTGAAATCCTGTTTTCCAGGTGTTCGCTTTTTTCGGCGACAACCTTCAGCTCGGGTGCCAGGGCCTTCAGCAACTGTTGCAGTTCATCAGTATGCTCGGAAAGCTGGTCCAGACAGACATTCAGCAGTGCTGCTGCCTCAAACCGAGTGATGGCGCGATTGCCTCTGAATGTTTCTCCTGGAAGCCCTGCCATGCAGCCATACCGTGCAATGAGATTGCCGAGGGCCTGGTAGGCCCAACTTGATGGCTGCAGGTCGACGAATTGATCAAGACTGGTCAGTTGCTTTTGTGACTGCCACGCCCTGATGCTATCCAGTTCCTGTTGTTGCGTATATCTATTGAGGGAGTTTTTAGCGTCTGGCTGTGAGGCTTCCTGGGCTTTTGCCGCAGGCCATGAAAATAGAAGGATCCCAGCAAGCCAAGCCAGCTTGCTAGGCCTACGCGCAAACCGTGCGTCTTGACCACGTGGAAGGATTGGATGGTAGTGGTGAGACCGATGCATCCGATACGATGCCTGTTTAGAAGTTAAAGGTGGTCTGAATGACTCCACCAAGCCCTGTGAAAGTCGTATTAGTGGCTGGTGATGATGCAGCATTATTGGCAATGCTTGATCCGTAAATCAGGGTTGGAGTGATGGATATCTGATCTGATACATTGAGCTTGTAAAACAGTTCAAATAGCCACGGTTTTGATTGTGAACCGGCTACGCTTTGATTTGCATAGGATGGCTGGCCAAATGCCAGCCCGGCTGCATGATGACTGGTAAAGACTCGATCCCACTGAAAACCAACCATCCAAGAGCGTGAAGAGTTAGCCGTGGCGGGTGTTGCCTGTCCGCTCACGACATTCACGCCGTAGCCCGCGCTGATGGACGGCAGGAGGCCGGTTCTCTCGGGTAACCAGTAGGTGTTGAAGGCTACTGAATGATTCACCGCCACCCCACCATTTGTGTTGTACAAGCCCGCGGATGCAGCACCTGCCCCATCCCGGATGGTGGATCCTGTGGTACCAAAGCGATAGCCAATGGCCGCGCCCCATTGCTCAGCCCGGTAGCCAATTTGGGCGAGGGCATTCAGGCCTGAGTTGGAATTGAAGATTCCATAGGAGCTGTCGGCGCCCGAACGTCCTATTTTGGAAACACCTGTCACAGGCTTAGCTTGACTCGAGGCGGCACCACCAACCACATAGTTGGCATTAAACAGCCAAACTCCCTTGCTCTTTTGCCTGGTGGGTTGTTGCCATTGAATTCCAATGCCTTCGCCATTGGCCTTGTTGTAGACACCGCCTGTTCCCGTTGTGGTAAAGAAGTCGAGCACATCAGCGTGATAGGCCGTTGCTAGCCAGGCCGTTTCGGTGTTTCTGACGAGTGCTCCAATTGTCACCTTAAGGCTGTTGTCTCTTCTAAGCGGGAACGTGTAATACAGCCTGTCAACAAAGACCGTATTTGCCCAGTCCTCGGCCTTATCCAGTTTGAATGGCGTGGCCGCTGTTCCGAATGGATAAAGCGAGAAATTTGCCGAGTGAATTCTTGTTCTTAGCAGATCTTGCCCTGTATAGCTGGTGTCAAAATTAAGGCGTATGTCGTGATTAAATGTCGTTGCGCCACTGTTCTGCCCTGCATAGGAGTATCCGGGAATTCCGCCAAGAATGAAGCTTGCCTCGCCCTTGAGTTTTGTGGTGATTGAAAATTGTTGGGCTTGCAATCTTCCAACCTTGTCTTCAAGTCCTGTCAGGTTGGCTGTAAGAAGCTGAAGCTCCTTGCTGAATTCTTTGAGCAGTTGACGGAGTTCATCGGTCTGTTCGCTGACTCGCTCGAGGCAAGCATTGAGGATGGCTGCCGCTTCGTAACGGGAGATGGCCTGCAGACCCTGGAATCGACCATCGGGATAACCGGCAACGCATCCGTAGCCCCTCACCAGATTGCCGAGTGCTTGGTAGGCCCAATCGGTTGGCTTGATATCGCTCAGCTGATTGAGTCTGGTCATTTGACTCGTGCTTTGCCACGCCCTCAGTGAATCCACATCCTGCTGCATCAGGTAATGGTCAACCTCTGCTGCACCCCTTGCACCAAAGACTGTTTGCGCCGCGCAACACTGGGCGGCGAGCACGGACGTTGCCAGCAGGCTTGCGGCTGCCTTGGAGGTGCAACCCATTAACGTCCAAAAAATTTTGTGGAACTTAGCACACCTTCCATGCAAATCCTAAGGGTCTTGGCGTTGTCGGCTTTAAGCGGTATTCCACACCTCATGCCGCCAGGTTCACGCCCTTCAGTGTGCGTTGTGCGGGCCTGGAATCTCATGGCCACCTGTTCCGCAGATTACTGAGCTGCATCCTCTGTAGCCATCGGCTATTCAAAAAAGAATTTTTTGTTTATCTTTCCCGCCCTTTTTGGTTTTATGATTTTGCCGTGTCCACCATTGATGTTTCCCGTGGCTTCCAAGTTTGCCGTTTTCGCCTTCGCCGCCAGCTCGATTGGCGTGGCTGCTATCTCCACCCTGGGTTCCTTCGCTGCTCAAGCTGCCGATCTGCCTTCCCAGAAGGTGATTCCTGCCTCTCTTGCGGTCAAGGTTGCCGAGCAAGCCATCAAAGCTTGTGCCGCTGAGGGGTATGGGGTTACTGCTGTGGTTGTGAATACAGAAGGCAATGTGATTGTTCAGATTCGCGGTGACGGAGCCCGTGTTCAGACGGTTGAAACTGCTCGGAACAAGGCTTATTCAGCTGTGACCCTTGCTGCGAATCACAACCTTGATCTTACGTCTGGCATTCTCGCCTCCATGCAGGCCAAAGGTGCCGTTGGCATTGGAAGCTGGCCGATGCCCCCTGCGCCGAGCACCGGAATTACTTTGTTCGCAGGTGGTGTGAACCTGCGATCGAACGGGGTGATTGTGGGAGCGCTTGGTGTTTCCGGTACCCCCAACGGCAAGCTTGATGAAGGCTGCGCGATTCAAGCGCGCAACGCGACTGCATCACTGTTCTGACTTTGAATCCATGCAACGACGTGATGTGTTGAAAGCCGGCCTTGCAGCCGGTGCCGCTGGATTGTCTGTTGGACTGAACGGTCCCAAGGCAGCGGCCCAAGCTAACTTGTCAAGTCCAGCGAAGGCCAGATCCAACCAACCTCCGTTCTGGCCGGACGAAATTCGGCTGCCCATCTCTCTTTCGGTGATGTTTGAATCCGGGAGCCAGCCCCGCTTCAATCCGCCCACCCCTTTTAACAACTTTGTTCCACCCGAGGGTATCTATGACATGCCCACCATCTCCTGGTATCGCTATGGCGTAACCGAAGGCATCCCGCGAGCACTGGATATGTTTGATCGTCTTGGTCTCAAGATGACCTCACACATGTCAGGTTTGTCGGTGCAGATGTATCCCAAGACTGCCTTGGAGATCGTGCAGCGTGGCCATGAAGCCGCTGCCCATGGCTGGGATTGGTCGACAGAGTCGACGATGAATGACGAGCAGGAACTCGCTTTCATTCAAAAGAATGTGGATGTGATCCAGAAGGTAACCGGCCAGCGCGCCTTGGGTTACAACGCGCCTGGTCTACGCGGTTCGAAGAATATCCTTCAGAATCTTCACACCCTTGGCTTTAAGTATCACATCGACGATGTGAGCCGCGATGAGCCTTTTATTGTTGATATTGATGCAAAGCGTCAGATTGCAGTTGTGCCCTATGCGGTCTACTTGAATGACATCAGAGCCTATGAGGCAAGAAGTTTTGCTGATGGAGACTTTTTGGACGTGATGAAGAGATCTTTCGATCGAACCTATAAGGAATCAGGCACGAGGCGCCGTATGTTTGCAATTACGATGCACGACCGCCTGTTAAGGCCAGAGCATGTGGAGACGATGGAGGAATTTTTGCGCTACGCACTTAAGAAAAATGGTGTGAGCTTCATGAAAAAAATTGATATTGCTAATTATATAGCGTCTGCGTCCAATGCTATTCGAGAACCCATCGGTGTTGTCTATCCTGTGATTCCGGGTCTTTATCTCTAAATCGCGAATTCAGCAATCGTTCCATCTTGTATGGCGACAAGCAGCTTCTCGCCATTGGGAGAGAAGCTGCAGCTGAGGATGTGTTTATTGGTGAGTCCTACTTTGGCTAATTCCTTGCCTTGAAGGTTCCAAAGGCGAACCGTGCCATCGTCGCCGACAGAGGCCAGGATACCTTTTTTGTTAAGAGCGATTCCATTGATCCAGCCTGTTTCGCTGGCCTGAATGGTGGTTTTTAGTTTGGGTGACATGTGAGGATTCGCTAATTCCCAAATCTTGATCGTTCCGTTGAATCCTGTCGTCAGCAACAGCTGTTCATCAGGGCTGAAGATCACATCGTTGAGCCTTCCTTGGCCTGCTTTGAACGTTTGCAGCACCTCGCCCTTTGTGGAAAGGATGGTGACCGTACTCATGTCCTGGGATGCAGCGATGAGATCCCGTTTGCTGGCTAATGCCAGGTGACGCGTCACCCCAGGTGTTTCGATTCTTTTCAGCAGTTTTCCGTTGTCAGACCACAGCCGAATCGATCCATCATCCGAACTGGTGACAACACCTTCCCCGTTAGGGAGCAATTCGACATCCGTCACGCCTGATAGATGGGGGCCGTAGCTTTGGGCTGGAGTGCCTTTGGTTGACCAGCGGGTTGCGAATCCGTTGTAGGCAGCCGTGATCACTGTTCTGTTATCAGCCTCTAGCCTGCCGTTAAATAGCATGGCAGGTGGTTGTTGACTAAACTCCATCACCTCTTTGGCCGGTTCTTGCCATACTTTGACTTTGCCATCCGAGGCTGCCGTGATGAACTCCAGGCTCGATGGGGAGTATTGTACCTGGATCAAGGACTCACCTTGAAGGTTATGAGCTTTGAAGGTTTTGATGGGTTTTAGTGATGCCTCCGTTTGTGCGTAGCAACTCGCAATTCCCAGTGGTGCCACGATGGCTGCTGTGAGAATCTTCGCGATTAGGTTTTTCATTTTATTGTTTGGATGTGATGGCAAGTAGCCACAGTTCACCGTTGCTGCCGACTACGGCTGCTTGGTTGCCTGATGGGGAGCAGTCGACCTTGGTGAGCCTGGATTTGTCGCTGAGCTTGCGTTGAGCCAGTATTTGCCCTGTGCGCGTCCACTCCTTGATCACGCCGTCATCTCCGACAGTGAGCAAAGGCCCCGTTTTTGTTTTGCAGAACATTCCTCCATTGGCCCATCCTTTTGTTGTCGCCTTGAGTTGATAAAGCATTTCTCCTTTGGTGTTCCATACACTGACCGTACCATCAATCCCTGATGCGGCGATCGTCTTGCCATCGGCAGTCGTTGATAGCTGATTGATGCGACCATGTGGTGTTTTGATTGTGCTCATCTTGGTGGGCTTTCCCGTTTTGTCTAGCCAAATCAGATGCACACTTCCGCTATCGGACGATGCAACAATCAGATTCGCTTGAGGGGACACAACCAGTTGGCGTGCCGTTCCAGGATGACCACCACTCCAGCTGGGGGCTCCAGTGGCTTGGCGTAGAACGACTTGCCCATCGTCGGAGCTCGTGACGAAGTTCCCTTGATTGCCCACAAACCTTGCATCAGCCACGGCCGCTTCGTGAACTGGCAGTGTTTTAATCAGATGGCCTTGGGTATTCCATAGACCCACGGTACCATTATAGCTTGTCGTGATGATTAGTGTGCCACTTCTATTGAAATGGGCGTTGAACATGGGTGGTCTTTGGCCGGCCATGATTGGGCTGCTAGCCTTGCCATCCAGCGTCCACAGTTGGGCCTCCCCACCACCACTGGCTGTAAGGATCTGCTTCCCATTCGGTGAAAACTCGACGTTTTGCAGCAACACTGGGGCTGCCTTCCATTCTCGGATAACTTCAATACCCGCTTGAGCAGGCAGCGTGAATCCACTGATGGCCATCCCTAGTCCGAGCAGCAAGTGTCCGATGCTTGGTTTGGATTGAAGCAGGTTCATCAGTTGATATTCTCAAAGAACGATTTGGTCGACGCCTAGTTGGCCAGCTAACAGCTTATTGCCGAGTTTGTTCATTTGGAGTGCATGGAAATTTTGCTTGTTACAAGGGAAATTCGTTCTTGGGAGCCCGCCGTTCTCTTTTCCAACTGGTGGTGGTGACAGTTCTACACGCCTTTCAAAGGAATTTCATTTTGAATGCTTTGCAATCCAGTAGCGGCACACAGCTCATCCTGCGAGCCTGATTTTGCCCCGGATACACCGATCCCGCCCAGGATGTCATGGTCTGTTTCGATGACCATTCCCCCCGCGATTGGTGTGATGTAGGCCACGCTGCTGGTGGGGAGCGCCATTTCCCCAACTCCTTGGAGACTGGCGCGCAGTTTCTTAGCCACGGCTGAGGTGGTGTTGACCCCCTGAAGTGGCCCAAGGGCAGCGGCGGTGTAGGCCTTTTGAAAACTGAGGTTCCAGGTGTGGGGCGCAGCCCCATCGCCTTGCAGCTGCACGATCGGCAGGCCGTGTTGATCGACCACCGTGGCACTGACGTGAGCGCCCTGTTGCGAGCAGCTTTCGATGGCAGCTGCGGCAATTTTCGCTGCCAGTTTGGAGGGCAGGCGGTGTTCGGAGTGGAGAGTTTCCAAGCCACTGGGCTCGGCCCAAACCGTGGTGACCACCGCCCCAAGGGCGATGGTCACCACCAGTAGTCCCCTCAAGAGGGTTTGGATGATCGTTGCGATCACGCCTGCAACAGTTCAAGCAGTCGGGGAGCGGCAAACACGTCTCTGTAGAAGGTGAGTTGTTCGCTTTTGAAGTAGCAGCCCCCCCGGTGTCCGCGGCGCACCCAGCACACCGTGCCTTTGGCAATCGCTTCCCCGCTTGCGTCGTCAAGACAGTGCCACTCAAAGTGGACAAACTCGCCCCAGAACATCACGATTGGCCAGCACATGGTCACACCGGGTTGGGCGATCAATGCCCACCAATGCTTTTCCCGTTCTGTCTGCTGATCGAGCCCGTAGAAGGGCCCGTCTTGGCAGAAATACACCAGATCGTTTCGGTATTCACCTCGAAGCAGGTCACCCCGTGCTTGCCGCAGGGCTTCGCAGTGGGTTGGCCACCATGCTTTGTTTTCTTCCTCGATCGTTTCGCGGGTGTAGTTCCCGTCGATCTCGGGTAGCACGCCCTCTTTCTGGGCGATGAAATCGGCCGCTTGTTGAATCAGGGTTGCACCCAGTTCAGGGCTGACAAGCCCTGGCCTGGAGAAGTTGGCCGAGAGGCCTTCGTAATAGTTCTTTGCCATGACACCAAGGGTTGAGCAGTCAAGGTTGGACCGGTGGGCTTCAGGGGGAAGCGGCACCGATCAGATGTTTCAGCGTTGCTGCTCCTTTGAGCACGATCTGTTCCGAGCTGTCACCAAGCTCGCGCCAGGTTCGGGTTCTTTGCGCCAGGAGTGGATCTTGGGAGTTGAACGTTTCGATGCTCACGGCATAGGCAGAGGGGAAGTCTTTGAGCCATTGGGCCAACCGTTGCCAATCCAGATGGCAACTGCCGATCAGCCCTCGATTGGCGCCACAAAGGTGCACGTGGGTTGTGGAGGGCTGATGCTTTTCCAGATCGTTGTAGAGATGCCCCTGTTCCATGTTGGCGTGGAAGAGATCGGCCAGAATTCCGAAATTTGCCTTCCCCACCGATTTCTTGAGGGTGTCTGCCTGCTCCAGGGTGTTGATCAGGCTGCTTTGGTAGCGATTCAAGGGTTCCACGCTGAATGGTTTTCCCCACGCTGCAATCTCTTCACCGAGGGCGTGGTAGACATCGCAGAGCCTTTGCCAGTCGTCGGGATGGCTTGGCTCCAGGGCAGGCTTGGAGAGATCGCCATGGATGGGCCCAGAGATCTTGAAGGCGCCACTCGCTTGGGCAAAGTCGAGCAGCCTGCGCACGTGGTCCTTGGCTTCTTGCTGTTGCCCAGCATCCGCACTGGCCAAACTCAGCCCCCTGGGTAACCCCGAACAGAGCGTGTGGGGCAAGCCGTGGCGATCGGACAGGTTGCGGAGGTGCAGAGGGCTGAGTCCACCCAGGTCGTAACTGGCCGCTTCAACGAAATCAACGGCGCTTCCCTCCAGTCGCTGAAAGATCGCGGTGGCCTCGCCATCCGTCAGGCTCGGCGACCAGGCAAAGGTGTGGGCTCCAATCGTGACCATGGTCGTCGCGCTAAGGCAGCATCGCCGTGATCAGTTCCACCACAGCATCGGGTGCTTCTTCGGGCACGTAGTGCCCACAGCCTGGAATCATTCCCCCTTCCACGGCGGGATCCACGGCTTTGAGTGAATTCACGAAGTTCAGGCCGGTGGCGTGTTCGCCGCCATACACCCGCATTGGTTTGGCAAAGGGGTGGTTGCGATGGGCTTCTGCAAAGGCTCGGTTTTGTTCCACAGCCCTGTAGTAGTTGAAGCCCGCCGTCATGGCGCCGGGTTTTTGGTAGGCCTCCACATAGGTGGCGATCGCTTCCTCTGTCATGGATCCAGGCACAGCTGATTTGGTGCGGAAAAACCATCCCAGGTAGTCAGCCTCACGGCCTGCTGTGAGCATTTCGGGGATTTCCGCCATGGCATGGAAATGGAATTGCCAAGTGCGAGAACCGGGCCTTGGCATGTAGGCCTCCTGGGGCACCAACCCAATCAGGGCCGCATCCAGCAACAGGGTTCCTGAGATCTGATCGGGATGCAGAATCGAAAAGGCATGGGCAACCCAGGCGCCCACATCGTGCCCCACCAGCAGTACATCGGAAATAGTGCGCTGCTTGAGGTAGTTGCTGATCTCGCCGGCTACGGCTGCGGTGCTGAAATCGCTTTCTAGGCCAAGGCTGGTTTCACCCTGACCTTTGAGTTCCAAGGCGATCACCCGTGCCCGATCCTTCAGTCTGTTGATCACGTGACGCCAGGCAAACCAGGTTTGGGGCCAGCCCGCCAGTAACAACACCACGGGCCCCTCGCCTTCATCGATGGCATGGAAGGTCAACCCGCCAACCTCGGTGAACACGTGCTGATAAGCCTCTGATGGACGTTCGTTAGGCATGGTTGGCTGGAACGTGAAGGGCCAGGAGCGTGAGGTCATCAAAGGCATCGGCACTGCCGACGTGATAACGAATCTGCTCGACCACAGTATCCGTCATAGTTTGGGCCGTAATGGAGGATCTGTCCGAATTCAGCAACAGCTTTTTTAAGGGTTCAACACCCCATCCGATGCCCTCTGGGGATCGGGCATCGGGTAAACCATCGGTGTAGGCAAACAGCAGATCACCGCTCTGAAGCTGGCACACCTTTGAGTGAAAGCTAGCCCCAGCAAAAATGCCGATGGCAGGACCAGTAACCTCCAGTTGATCCAGATACCCTTCCCGCAGGATGAATGGACACTCATGTCCTGCTGTCAGGTAGGTGAGGCGGTTGGTGTCTGTATCAAAGGCGCCGAGAAATACGGTGGCAAACATGGCCGATAGCCCATGGTTTTCGGCCATGTAATTGTTGACGAGTGTGGCAACGGCACCAAGAAGCTGTTGATGGTCATTCAACGATTCCTGGGCAAAACGTTGCAGGCTGTATCTCAGCAAGCTGCGAAAGACACTCATGTAGAGAGCTGACCCGACGCCCTTGTCGCAGACATCAGCGATAACCACAAAGAGGGTGTTTCCGATTTGCATGGCGTCGTACCAATCGGCTCCCACATCCAGGGCGGGTGCTGTGAAGACCGCCATATCGTAGGTTTCAGAATTTGGAACCTCTTTAACAAGAAAATCTTGATGAATGCGTCGAGCAGTCGCGACTTGCTGCTCCGTCAGCGCAGATTGCATTTTGCTTGCAAGCAGTGCCTCCAGTTCTTTCGCTGTTTCGTTGATGTCGTTGATCAACTCTCCCATTTCATCTGGTTTCCCTTTGGGAAGATGCAGATTGAAGATGCCCTGGCGTATTTGACGTAGCGCTTGACCTGCAAGATGGAGGGGATCGGCAATCTTTTTGCACACCAAAAAAGTGGCCCAGGTGACGGCCACCAAGGTGAGGAGTTGCAGAAATATGAGATAGCGAAGATTCGCATACAGTTTGCGAAAAACCGTATCCTTGTCGATCACGTTGACCGATGTCCACTGACCACCCGGGATATCTCGAATAAGAGCAAAGAGGGTGTGGTTGTTGATGGACAGTTGGTCGAACGCTTGAATATTTTTGCCCTCCGTCAGTTTCACCAGTGGGCCCCAGGGGCCCTTCAGAATTGCCTCCCAGGGTTGCAGTGAAAGAGCGTCCATTTCCTTGCGCGCAGGGAACAGCAAATGCCCCTGTTTGTCGACCAAAAAGAAGGCTCTGCCGCTGTAATCATTTTTGCTTAAATCCAGCAAATCTCCCCCTCTTGTTCCCTCACTGAGATGGTTCACCGTTTCTTCCAGTTTTTTCATGCCCGAATCCTTGCCGAGATCTGACAATCTCAGGCAGAAAGAAATCACGCCGGCTGCGTCACGCGGGCTTGAGACTTGTCTGGCTGCGTAATAGGGTGTGGATCCGATGAGGCATGCTCGCCTCAGCATGGGGGAGCTTCCCACTTGCAGGTCAAACTTGCCTGCCAGGGCATTTTGATAACGTTGGCGAAAAATCTGGGGGGATTGTTGATGTGATAGTTGCGGGCCTGTATGGGCAAGCAGGTTGCCCGAACGATCGCGAATGCGCCATTCCCTTTCTGGGTAGGCGCTTGAAGCTGCATTCAGAAGGCTCGTAAAGTCTTCTGTTCTTTGATATTTGATGGTTGGCGTATCTGCTAACAGTTCAAGCGTTGTCTTGATTTCATATTGCCACCGTTCTATCGAAAATGACAAATATTTGGATTCATCTTCGAGTTGATTCTGGATGTCGGATACGAGTGATTTTGTGGCAGCGCCCAGTAGGAGAATGTTGCTGATGCCAAATGAAATCGCCAGAAGCGTCCAAACGGTAAGCGTGATTTGCAGGCGTATGGTTCGTGGCTTTTTCCACCCATTTCTTGGACTGCTCGTCATCGCCCGGAAAGCTGCATTTTTAGGTGATAGCAGTTTCGATTGTTGCTCCACTCGTAGGAGGCATCGTCGCAGGAGTTCTGCACGAGGAACAATCCAAGTCCCCCAATGGGTCGCTCGTTGATCGGTGTGTTGAGCTGAATCTCCCGAGGTTGATCGAGGTTGGGATCAAAAACCGGGCCGTTGTCTTCGAGGAGGAGCTCAAACCAGGCGTTTCCAGCTTGATGCAACAGTCGGCTTGTGATCCAGATGTGCACGTCGCTAGGCTTATCGGAGGGTCGCTGTGTTTCCCGGATCATGTTGGACAAGATCTCTTCTCCTGCCAGCCGCATTCCATAGATCTGCTTGGCATCGGTGAGATGTTGCTCGCTTTGCTGGGCGATGAATTCCATCAGCTCATCCCAGGATTCCATTGTTGCCGGAGCATCAATGGAGTCCTGGGTTTTTGGATCAGAGCCGTTAGCCACGGGATCTCAAGCGGGGAGTCTCAACCGATCTCGTCGTGGCTATTCACAAGCATCACGGCCTGGGTAAGGCCTGTTTTCTGAATCACATCCGCAATGGATTCCGCAGCACCAATCAGGACCAGCCTGGATTCATGGGGCATTTTTTGTTTGGCAAACACCAGAGCTCTTAGGCCAGCGCTGCTGAGGAATCCCACAGCAAACATCTCAATCCGTAAGTCAGTAATCCCACTGAGTTCGATTTCGGTGAGGGCCTGAAGCAAGGCCGGAGCTGTTTTGGTATCCACTTCTCCCTCCAGGGTGATGACGTGGTAACCATCATTGGCGGTGGTGACGATTGAGAGAGTCATGATGAAGTTGGAATGTCGGTTTGTGGTGGATTGGTGCCAGGCCTCGCACCTAGGGGACTATTGAGGCAGTCAGAATCACGACGGATCGTTCTCCCAAAAGTAGACCAGAATCCTCAAATACAGGCTGATCGTGATGAACGGGTTGGTTTTGATCTCCGGTATTGAAGCATAAATGCCATTGGTAGGTTGGTGGTGGATCTGGCAGCGTGAACCAGCTGGCGTAATGGGCCATGTTGGTGGCTACATAGACGATATCGGTGCTTAAGGGATTGTTCGGTTCCCTGGCGGCCATCATCCAAGCAAGTTGCCGGGATTGATCCGACCAGTCGGGTTGCCAGGGCTGGTTTCCATGAAAACTGCAGCAAGGCAGGTGTTCATTAGGGATGCCATCAAAGTTGTTGACCCTGAGAGCGAGATGCTCTTTTCGGAAATGGATCAGGGCTTTCACCACCCTGTACAGGTCTGCATTGCTCTCCAGCAAACCCCAGTCCACCCATGAAATAGCTGAATCCAGGCAATAGGCGTTGTTGTTACCGTGCTGGGACCGGCCAAACTCATCTCCCATCAGAATCATTGGGATCCCGCGACTGGTGAGCAATATCGCCATGGCATTCATCATTTGGCGCTTTCTGAGCGTGAGAATGCCGGGATCGTCACTCCAGCCCTCAGCACCACAATTCCAACTGTGGTTATCGTCTCCCCCATCGCGGTTACTTTCCCCATTTGCTTCATTGTGCTTTCCGTTGAAAGACACCAGATCAGCCAACGTAAAGCCGTCGTGGCAAGTGATGAAGTTGACGGAGGTGGCTGGAGAACGGCCACTGTGCCGGTAAAGATCGGGAGATCCCTGCACTCTTTGTGCTAGTTCACCCACCATTCCATCATCTCCCTTGAGATAGCGGCGGGCACAATCGCGGTATTTCCCATTCCATTCACCCCATCGGCCGAAGGCAGGAAAGCTACCCACCTGATAGAGGCCGCCAGCATCCCAGGCTTCCGCAATCAGTTTGCAGGAGGAGAGAATGGGATCAAAAGCCAGTGATTCCAGCAGGGGGGGATTGGACAGGGGAGCGCCCCAGGGATCCCGTCCCAGAATGGATGCCAAATCAAACCGGAAACCATCGATGTGGTACTCGGAGGCCCAGTAACGAAGGCAATCCAGCACCAAGGATCGAACAACGGGATTGTTGCAATTCAGGGTGTTTCCTGTACCGCTGAAATTGAAGTAGTATCCCTGCGGGGTGAGCATGTAATAGGTTTTGTTGTCCAGTCCCTTGAATGACAGCGTGGGACCTTGGTCGTTGCCTTCGGCCGTGTGATTGAAAACCACATCCAGGATGACCTCAATGCCTGCCTTGTGAAGGGACTTGATGAGCTGCTTGAACTCATCCACCTGCATGCCAAAACGACCTGTGGCTGCGTAGCCAGCTTTGGGTGCGAAGAACCCTACGGTGCTGTAACCCCAAAAGTTGTAGAGTCTTTGTCCGGTATCGGGGTGTAATCTAGAGTTCTCAAATTCGTCAAATTCATAAATCGGCATCAGCTCGATGGCGTTGACGCCCAGCTCTTTTAGGTAGGGAATTTTCTCCACCAAGGCTGCGTAGGTTCCCGGATGTTTGCATCCAGAGCTTTCCGAGCGTGTAAATCCGCGTACATGTGCCTCATAGATCACCAGATTTTCGGGCGCGATTTCAAGTGGGCCTTCCCCTTCCCAATCAAAATCATCAAAACTGACCCGCGCTCTGTAGGGATAGGTGCCTTGCCAATCCGGTTCTTCCCCCCAAACGTCTCTGCCAGCGATCTGTCTGGCATAGGGATCCATCAGCACCTTGGTTGAATCAAAGCGATGACCTGCGGCAGGATCAAAGGGGCCGTCAATGCGATAGCCATATTCCAGGTCCTCGTCGTCGAGTCCGAAGACCACCATGCAGAACACATCCCCAATCCGGTAGTTGGTCGGGAAGGGCAGTTCTGCAAAGGGTTGGGCCTCCCCTCGGCGAAAGAGTACGAGGGTGCAGGCTGTCCCAGCGGATGTGTAGATCGAGAAATTTAGGCCGTTGGGTGCATGGCATACCCCAAAGGGCAAGGGTTTGCCTGGACGGACCTTAAAGCCGCCAATCTCATCGGTTGGCAGACTATCGATTCGATCGGTCAAAGATCTAATCATGCGGGAGGGAGGGATTCAAGATTCGGATGGATCGTGAAGTAATCGTAAAAGCCAGTGACCTTCATCGTGTCGGCAATTTCGCTGGCAATTCCAACCAGGGCAAGCAAAACTCCCATGTCTTGAGTCCGGCGGTGCAGAATCAGGAGTGTACGCAAACCTGCACTTGACATGAACGGTACACCCTCCATATCAAGTGCTACTGGTAAACCCTCATCTAATTTTGTATCGATGAACTCCCTGAGCTCTGCAACTGTTTTCGAATCAACCTGGCCGCTGACGTGGATGGCTTGCCAACCCTGGATGATGCTTTTGGATAATTCCATAGTCGAATCAATTAGGCGTAAGAGTTACTTTTACGTTCAGACGGTACTCTGAATTCGGGAGCTGAACGTACAGCCCTTCGGCATTGAAATTGCCATAGGGAGCGCCATCAATGGTGCAGGCTGTGATTTTCACACTTCCCTTGGGAAGCATATCTGGGGATACCCGCAGGATCCGATCCTGGAAACCATTGACCATCGGTTTGAAGAAAAGGTCCAGTGGCCGTTTTTGAATCATCAGATCGCTGTAGACAGTGGCAAGGAAACAGAGCTCTGTTGAGTGGTAGGCACTCATAGAATGGCTCCCTTTGAACCTCTCAGTACCCATCAAGTAGGGCACGCCGTTGGCAAGGACGTTGAAATATACGCCGCCGTCGTTATGGTCGAGGAAAAAAGCGTTGTAGAAAGCCGCTGACTCATCGGCATATTTTTTGTAAGCTTCGTTGGAAGGGATATGGCCTTGGAGAATCAGATAAGCAAGGATTCCCTGCTCCTGCTGCCACCATGCCTTACGATCATGCCATGCATAGCGGTGGAACTTCTGCCCAGGTTCCATCACCCTCTCCACCACGTCATACCAGCCAAAGCGCTGCTTGTCGTATCCCACACCGGGCATCAGGCCTGCAATTTTTTCCGCCAGGTTGACGTAGGTGTCTTTGGGTTGCACAGCCTGGAACCGCATCAGGTTCCAGGCGATTTTTAGGTTGTGCCCAACAACAGCTCGGTTTTGCTGCCAACCCCAGGTTTGATCCCTCGACCAATCGTCGAAGAATTTTTCTTGAACGAACGGGCTATTGTCGTAGTCAGGGAAATATTTTGAGATGGTATCGAAGGTGTCTTCGAGCATCACCTGATACCTGGGTTCCTCAGTGGCAAGCCAGAGGTTGATCAGGTAGGCGGGCGCGTGGTCTCCTACCGAGTTCCAGTTTTTCTTGGCTTTGTTACGCCCCAGCGACTCCTCATGGGCGCTGAGGGTCACAGCGTGAATGTGAGAGTAGTAACCCCCTTTCTCTTTATCGCGGAAGTATTCATCGAAGAGATCCACGGTTTTTGAGGCATCGTCGAGGATGCGTGGATCACCATTCAATCTGTAGGTTTGGATCGGGCCAGCCAGGGCGTAAATTTGCTCATAGGCAGGGATGCAGTCGTAGTCGTCGCCGAATTCAGAAACCAGCAGCTTCTGTTCTTGCCCCCCTGCACTCACCTTTTGACCGTGATACCAATAGATCATTCCAGTATCGGTATCCACGAAGCGCATCTTCTCGCGCAGGTAGTCGGTACCTTTCTCAGCGGCTTCGAGATATTCCTCTTTTCCGGTGAGCATGTAGGCCGAAGCCATGCCGTAAACCATCCTCGAGATGGTGTCCGTTTCTTGCAGGTAGTCGGTGTCCTTTTTACCGCCTGTGAGGCTGATTAGGGTACGGTAGTTTTTGTAGTCAATTTCCTCTGCTGGGGCATTAAACTGCCACTTGATATAGGAAGCGGCAATGGAATCGATTTGTTCAATCCACCAACCTTTCTCGTTGTAGCGGAGATCGTCTTTGTTGTCTCCGGCAAAGACGATGTAGTTGACTTCAAATTTGACTTCGCCTTCAGGGAAAAAGGTGCCGTACAAAAACACCATCTGCCCCGGCACGAGTAGGCTATCTAGCTGGCCGCCACGATCCAGCCAGCCTTCCTTGAGATTCTGGGTCTGTTTAGCGTAGGTGTTACCTGTGAGTTTAGCGCGATAATCGCGACCATCGGAGGTCTGCAGGTCAATGATGCGATCAGCACTGTTGTAGGCAGTGACGTAACCCGAGATCAGATCGGAGAAGGAGAAGTCGAGGCTATTCATGGTTGATTGCTGGCTTCGATTTGCTTGGTGGTTTTGTGCGTGATGCTGGGGTTGGGGTTGGGAGTCTCGCGATTACTCTCAATTCACGCCGTTGGTAGGTGTCATAGGCGATTGATCGCTTCCAGGAACAGGGTGTCAAAGGCCTCCACCGCCCCCGGGTGCCTACCCGTAATCAGGAGCCCATCGGCGTGGGTTTCAACCGTCTCTCCATCCACCACCACAATGTGTCCGCCTGCATTCTCCACATCACAGACGATGTTGTGGGCACAGGTCACCTGGCGTCCTTTCAGCAAGGAAGGGTCGGCGCAAAACAACCAGAGAGAATGACAGATTGTGCCGATGGCTAAGCTGCCTTGATCCATCCGCTGCACAGCGCCTCGTAGCAGCTCAACAGCTGGTGCTGTGTTTTTGGGTCCAGTCAGCTTGGGCTGATACCGCAGGCGATCGGTTGCGTAGCCTCCGATCAGGATCAATCCCTTGTAATCATCGAGGTTGACCTTGCTAACGCAAAGGCTCACTTTGACCTTACTGGTTTTGTCGTTACCTTCGAATTCCAGCGATTCGTTTCCCCAGAGGTAGGAGGCGTAGTCCACCTCTACGTTGTTGGCAGGGAAAAAGCTGTTGAAGACGTTGAACTCCGTTTCATCGTAGTGCTCTTCGATCAGCACCAGAATCTTTTTGGCTGTCATCGTTGGTTCCTCGAGGATCGTTGGAATGAAATCGGTGGTGATGGGTTGTCGATGCTGCGTTCAGCTGAAGACGGCTTGATCTTTAGGCGATTTAGTGGGCCCCCTTGCTGATAGCCACATGAACTGCCTGGTAGGCCGCTGATCCGGCTAGGCAGGCTCCTGCAGCAATCAAACCGGCCAGCGGCGGCACGGGAAGGGGCAGTTTGAAGATCGAGAACACAAATCCAACCAGGAAGCCACCAATGAGGGTTGTGGCGAGGCCAGCAGCAGACATGATTTCAGGGGATTTTGGGATTGGCGGTTGGCTTCATGAGATGGCTGGCTTCAGCTCGATGCAGGAGCTTCTAGGGGGGTGCTCAGCAGGTCTTTGAGCTCTGCGATGTGATCGTCGGAGGCCAAAGTTTTCGCTGTGGCGGGTTTGATTGAGTTCACATACTGCATGAAGTATTGGCTTTGGTTGATTCCATAGAGAGGAGCATCTTTTGTAAATGGCTCGAGCCTGGAGGCATCCACCTTGAAATCCGATGGGAAGACGCTCACTTCTTCACCCGTATTGCGGAAATAGTCGGTAATTCTTTCTGGTGCCCACACGAATGTCATGTGAACGGGTTTGTCTGAGCTGTTGTAGAAACCATGGATGTGACCCCTAGGCACGTAGTAGAGGCTATTGGGCTTGGTCTCAATCAGCTGAATATCCCCTCCCGGCGCTGTTTTGTTGGGGATTTTGCTGAGATCGCTGTAGGTATGATCCGGATCCAGAAACAGGGTGATGCCTCCCTCTGGGAAGTAAAACCACTCGTCATAATCTTCATGGAAATGGGGCAATGGGCCTGAGCCTGGAGGCACGTAGGCTTCAGCCAAGGTGAATTTGTTGCCGGTATTTTTTCCTGTGCGAGTAAACGTAAATTGTTCCCCTGGCGGACCAATGATCAGTTCCGGTTCGGGGCTGTGGGTGTAGTCGGGAAATGGTGTATTCAGCGTTTGGGCACCGGCGGGCATGGCCTGTCCAAGCCATAGGCCGATGGCCATCAGCAACCCCATGGCGGTGGCAGCGAGGCTTTGGACGGCTTTTCGAACTCTTTGGAGTGTCTCCATGGTGTTGTTTGGCTGCTGGATAGTGGATTTGCTGGATGGTTTGCTGGGATGGCTTGTGGAGTTCGCTGGCATGCTCCCTTCCTTGCCTGCCGGCCGAACGCTGCCAACGGTTACGTTTGCTCCGTTTGAATCCTGGCCTTGATTTCTGCCAACTTTCCGAAGCCGGCTGCTGCTTTGTTGAACCCGGCATAGGCACAGGTGAAGAGCAGCAACTCTTCGATTTGCTCGAAGCTCACGTCCTGTTTCAACGCCATTCGCACGTGGGCTTCAAAGGGCGTGCCTGGTCCATCCAGGCCTTGGTTCACCACATCAATGGCGATCGTGATCAGTGCTTTGGTGGCCTGGTCGATCAGGGGTTGCCCCCAGACCTCACCAGCGACCCTGGTGCAGAGGTCGCCGAAGGCCGGGTGAATTCCCCTGAGTCCCTGTTGCAAGGCGTGGTCATCGAGCACCGCATTGGCCAACCGGCCCGGACTTGCATGGCTTGGGCCTGAGTTGCCTGTAGTTGGTCCACCCACTGGAGATAAAAACTTCTGTTTCCTCTTCCATTTTTCACGGAATCAATGCCGCCTCTTTTTTCGTCGTAATTGTTTACCTTTGCTGTCAAGCTTCTTTGACATTGCATGCTTGTGTCTGGCCGTTTTGGCGCAGTACCTTTTGAATTGCTGGTCATTGCCCGGTGATCGTTCCTATGGAGGCGCCATTGTTTTCGTTTCTTTCCGGAATTTTTTCGCCCTGCAAGCGTGAGTCGCTTGCCTTCCGCCGGTCCGTGGTGGCCCTTGCTCTCGTTCTGGCCTGTTGGGCCTGTGTGTTGTTTCCCTCAGTTGCTTTGGCTGCGCAGTCTTCCTCGTCTGCCCCGATTCAGGTGGTGGGCCGCCTTGATCTGAAGCTGACGGCCGAGGAACAGGAAGCTTTCGAGCGGGCCACTCTCGATCTTGCGGAGGTGACCCGCGCCAAGGATTCCGTGACCTTCTATAGCTGCAACCGTGACATTGAGCATCCTGGTTCCTACGTGTTTGTGGAGGCTTGGCCTACCCAGGCAGCCCTGGAGGCTCACCTGCAAACCGAGCACTTTCTGAGCTGGTGGGAGGGAGTGAAGCCTCACCTGGCGCAGGAGCTTGATGTGGAGGTGGCGCCTTTGGATGCTTTCCATCCCCTTTGAGTCGTTCTTGGTCAAGGCCTATCGCCTTTGCCCCAGTCACGTTCTGTTTCCTGTTTTCGTTTTCCGATGACCTTTTCCGATCCATCAATCCTTACGAAGGCTTTTGGCTTGCGCCGACTCCCGCGCACCATTCGGCGCTGGTTGGCGATTGCACTGGTGGCGCTTGGTCTGGCTGGGGTCGCCCTCTTGGCCCCTCCCGTTCGGGCGCAGTTTTTTGAAATCGTCAGCTATGTACGCACCCCCACCCTTGACAAGGGGGTAAAGCAGCGTCTCGCGTACGACTTTCCTGGCACGAATGTGCATGTGGTGATGCCACGATTTCTCGCCAAGCCCCGGGTCTTTCAGACCGGAGGCGGCGACCAACTGGTGATGTTGCGTACACCGGAGGACACCTGCGGCCTGTATCAACTCAGTGAAACGATTGCCCCCTACGATGTGGGTCCACCGCCCCATTTCCACTTCGCATCTTCCGAGTGGTTTTTTGCGACGGAAGATTCCAACTTCCGCATCTATGGGACCCAGCAGGCCAATCCCCTGCAGCCTGGCCAGCTCCCCGGTGTCAACGCACCCGTTCCAGCGATGGGGTCGATCACCATTGGTAAGGGCGGCCTGGCCTATTCACCCAAGGGGACCGTGCATTTCTGGCACAACGAGTCGCCTGCCAAAACTCCTATCCACGGCTTTTACAATGTGTGGACGCCTGCCAACGGTGTGACTGATTGGTTTGATGGTGTAAACAATGTGGACGGCAGCACCAAGGCCTTGAAGCTGCCCGGACCCCAAGCGACCACCCTGCAAACGGCTCTCTGGGGTGTGCCCCACGATCCCACCGGACGCTTTGTCGGTCGCTCCGATTACCGCAACATTCGTGGTCCTGTGGCTAGCGATGGCAACCATCTTGCCGAACTCCAGGATCTGTTTGATCGTGGTGAAGCTTGCTACCTCAAGGGGTAGCGCTCCTGATCAGTCTGGATTGATCTTCATCACCAGCATGGTTAGGTCGTCGAATTGATCGGCATCTCCTCGATGCGCATTGACCTTTTCGGTCATCGTGTCGAGGAGTTCTTGCGCGCTCGTGGCTTCAGGATTGATCGCACCGAGCACTTTTTTCACGCCTTCCATCCCCCAGGAGGCATTGCTCGGTGACCTGGCATCGACCAGGCCATCGGTGTAGGTGAACAGGATTTGCCCCGGCAGCAGATCCACGGTGTTGACCTCGTAGTTTGCTCCGGCAAAAATGCCGATGGCCGGGCCTGTGGGCTCCAGATTTTCTAAAACCCCTTTGGAGCGAACGATGATTGGAATTTCGTGCCCGGCGCAGACATAGCTTAATTTGTGCTCACTGCTGACGTAAGCCCCCAGGAACAGCGTCGCGAACATGGACGACATGCCATGGTTGGTTGCCATATAATCGTTTACTTGGGTGATCGCATCTTCAAGTGATTTGGCGAGTCCCTGTTCTTCAAGTTCGCTATTTTCGTCGAGGATCGAGTAACGCGTCAGACTCCTGAACACCGACATGAACAGAGCCGATGCGATGCCCTTATCGCACACGTCGGCAATGACTACGTAGGTGATGTCTCCCAGACTTAAGGAGTCATACCAATCGGCACCAATCTCGTAGGCTGGAGCAAAATCACCTGCCAATTCAATACTTTTACTATTTGACAGCTTTTCAACAACGAAACCCTTCTGAATCTCCCTAGCTGTTTTTAGTTGCTGATCGGTGATGGCATGGGCTAATTGGCTATTAAGCAACTCTCTCAGCTTGCCCCCAGTTTCGTTAATATTTTCAAATAATTCGCCGATCTCATCAGCGCGATCAACATCAATTCTAGCCTCAAAGTTTCCTTTGCTGAACTCCCTTATTACCTTTTCAGCCTTCTGTATTGGCCTTGCATAATTCCTGGATACTAAGATAATTGCAATTGTAGCGCATATCAAAACAAGAATTTGATGAAGAACTGCCTTGGTTAAATTTTGGTAAACACCGTGTAGCGCTGACTCCTTATCGCTAATCGCAACTAAATTCCATTTCGAGTCAATTTCTCTGCTATAGGCAAAGTAGTCCTTGCCATCTAATTTGGTCAACTGGAATTCGGCCTTTGGTTTTGCTTTTTGTCCGAGCCTGACAAAAACACCCCAGGGACCTTGCTGGATCTTTTTGTGAGTTTCTAATGAAATTTCATCGTTTATCACTGAGATAGGGAAGATCACGTCTCCCTTTTTGTTGACCATCATTACTTCCATTCCTGTGTAGTCTCCGTTCTGAAATGAAATTGGATTTTTCCATGGCGAATTAAAATCTTTTCGCGAGGCTTTATTATCCACTAACCCTATGACTCTTTCGTAGATGCCGGACATCCCTGAATCCTCTCTGGTATCTTCCAGTTTTATTGTCATGCTCAACACTCCAACTTGATTCCTGGTAGCGACCGCATCTTTACCAGGCCCAAAAACTGGAATGCTTTCAACGAAGCAAGGCTTTTTTTCTTCACATTCTTTGTAGATTTTGCTGTCTTTCTCGCCACCATTGCTCCCAATAAGGTAGAGCCTTGGTGTTATTTTTTGAAGGCTTATATTATCGACACTTCTTGTTCCCACAACATGCCTCCCTTCCTTTGTCCAAAGGTGCAGGAAGCGTTGCGGAAATAGCACTTTTGTTCGATCAAATATTTCTTTAGATTCGGTCGTATTTAGCTTCCTAATCGCAGGTGAGTAGCTTAGGAATTCAAGAAGATAGTTGATACTATCTCGCCACTTCTTGACTCCAAAGTACACAAATGATCCCTGATTGACCAGTGTTTCTTTTGTCAGCTTAACGGCCGCTCTCTCTTCATCGATTGTGTGAATGATGTTCAGCGGTATGAAGATTCCGGCCAACGCCAACCAAATGCCCACTATTAATTGACTACGCAACGTTTTTGGACCCGCCAGTATATTTTTTCTAGCTCGTTGCGTGAAAACGCTAATTGAGCCTGCTCGAGCGTTGAAAGCCATTGGATTTTGACTTTTAGTTTGCCACTGATCCCAGTCTGCCGATGGAATGCTATATTGGCAACTGGGAGCCTTAAGCATCTCCTATCTATTGATGTTTTCTTGAAGCAAGCGGCTTTTTCACTGAACTCCTCGTTTGTGTTTTGCGGCTTAGGTGTTGTGTCTCACCCCCATTCTTTGCAGAGCGTCTGGATGTAGACGAAGTCGGCCGCAGGCCATAACGCTCGGCTTTGCCATTGGGTCGTGGAGCGAAGGGTGGCGGAAACATTTCGTGAATTAGCCAGTGAGGTCGCCCCTAAGTGGTTGCGAGCAAGCAACCTGTAGGCGCACCGGAGGTTTAGCCGTAGGCTTTTGCGAAGGAGTTCCCTGCTTCGCAGCCAATTCGGGCAGAGGGAGGTTCTTTTGTTAGGTGTTGAGATACCAAATATAGCCCGCATCACTGCGTCAGGAGGGCATTGGCATGTGTATGCATAAAGTGTGAGGTCTCAGTTGGGCGGTGACACCTCAACCAGTGGCGACCTCATATCTGTGATCGTCGCGTTACCCCACTGGTGCATTGACCCACCTCACACCTCGCCAGTAAAGGCGGCTCCAATCACGGAAATCAACAGCGACACCCTGAAACCCACCACGGAGAGCACAACGCTCACCAACCAAATCACCACGATGGTGGGCACATGCAGCAACAAGCCCTCCCAGGCCATGTTCAAACTGGGCTGCTCGTAGGCGAAGGGGCTGGCCATCTGGCTGCTGATCGCTGAAGGGATCGCGGGCGAACCGTATGCCACAGCGCCCCAACCAGCAAGCAAGCCTCGCCATGACAGCATGAAACCGATGGATCCCAGTACCTGGCTTGCGTTGCACCGCAGCGTGCGTTTCGGCGACACCGATGCCGCCGGCGTCATGCAGTTTTCCCAGCTGCTGCGCTGGTGCCACGAGGCCTACGAAGAAAGTTTGGAGAGGTTTGGGGTGGCCGCAGCTGACGTCTTCCCCACACCCCACACGCAGCTAACGGTGGCCTTGCCGATCGTGCACTGCAGCGCCGACTATTTCAGCCCCCTGGTCTGTGGTGATCCGATCGTCATCCGACTCGAACCCATCCGTTTGGATCTGGGCAGCTTTGAGGTGCGCTTCAGCTTCACCAGCCAGGATCGGGATGTGGCCCAAGGCCTCACGCGCCACCTGGCGATCGACAGCTCAAGCCGCAAACGCTGTGCACTGCCAACGGCCATCAACCGCTGGCTGGAGGCATCCAACCTGGGCGGCATCCAGCCGCTCTAAAGCCCATCCAGCCGCTCTAAAACCATTCTTTTTTGGCGTCGATGTAGTGGGCCTTGAAGGCCTGGGGAGATTGGGCCAGATAGTGCCAGCCCTCGATCAAACCGACGATTCCCATCACCAGGCTGACCGCCGTGCTGGCCAACCAACCGGCAGGAATCACCACCAGCGGCGCCAACAGCATGATGAAACCAGCCCGGTAATAGCCGAGCACAAACTTATGCACCCCGAACGGGCCCACGAGGATGGCGAGCACACCGGCCAGGCGTTGACGGCGCCGAATCTGGGCCTCACTGAGATCCAATCGCTGGGGCATCGCTTGCTGCCGCTCAGGAGAGCGGAGTTTGGTCTGCTTCTAGCGATGCGAGCCACCGCTGCCAATGGCTGCGCTGCCATTTGCCTGTGGGCGAGGGGGCCAAGGTGTCACAAAGCAGCCAGCGCCGCGGGCGTTCAGCTACGGGCCATGCCATCACAGCCAGCTCCAAGGCGTGGATCAGGGCAACCCCCTGCTCAGCCGCGCCGCACGCCCCAGCCACTGGCCGCACCAGGGCCGTGAGGCGCTGGCCCCACTCCGGCTCGCTCACCCCCAGCAGCAACACCTCCTGCAGGGGCCACCCCTCCCGCTGGGCCAGGGCCCTCAAGCGGTGCTCCAGCTGCTCGGGAAACACCGTTTCACCGCCACTCTGGATCGCCCCATCGAGTCGGCCAAAGATCTCCAGTCCTGAAGAGCCAAGCCGGCCACCATCGCCGCTGCGCCACCAGCCATCGACCGTGCGCGGCAGTGGCTCTAGAGCTCCGCTATCGCCAATCCAGCCCGGGCTGAGCCGGTCCGTGGCCACCTCCACCGCCCCCGTGGGGGCATCAATCCGGAGCCGCACATCCGCCAAGGGCCGGCCGCAACCGCTGGCCCCCGCCAAAAATTGGCCCGGGGTCAGCGCGCTGACCATGGCCGCCGTTTCCGTGGCGCCGTAGCAAGGGGCCAGCCGAATCCCGGCCGAGCGGGCCTGGGCTGCCAGGGCCTCCGGCAGGGCCGCCCCTCCCACCCACACCACCGCCAATTGGCGCAGCCAATCCCGGGCCTGCGGCACCGCCATCAGGCGGGCCAACTGGATGGGCACCAACGACATCAGCACCGGTTGGTCTGGCAACGCCACCGCCTCCACCAGGGCTTCAGGCTCCCGCAGCAAACCGGGCGGCACGAGCTGGTGCCGCGCTCCCCATTGGTGGGAACGCACCAGGGGCAGCAAACCGCTGACATGGTGCAAGGGCAGTGGATTGAGATGAAGGCAAGCGGCGGGATCAAGTCCTTCCAGGCCTAACCACTCCGCCGTAGCCGCCGCCGAGGCTTCCAAATGGCTGAGGGGCTGCAGGCACCAGCGCCGTCCGCCCGTGCTGCCGCCACTACCCACCACCACCCCCGGTCCCCAGGTGGCTTCGAGCTCACTGCGCTGCTCTGGATTGAGCAGACTTTGGGCCCAAGCCTGCTGCTCCGGTGGCGCCAGCACCACCAGCTGCCTGCGCCGCCAGGCCCCTTCCAAGGCGGAGACGTCGAGAAGGGCCTGGGAAGGGAGGGTCATGCGGCCGCCTGCCAAACCAGCTGGGGATCGGCGCTAAATAGGTCGCCCTGGGGACACCAGCCTGGCGCCAACCCCGGGGCCGTGGGCGTGGGGCCGAGGGCCTGGAGGCCGGCCAAATGATGCACCCAGCGCCGGCCAATGCCCGTCTCCAAGGCCGTGCTCACCATCCAATGGGGATGACCCGCCTCAAAGGCGGCCAGGAGCGGCCTGGGGTCGCCATCTAAGGGCGGACGACGCACCTGCCAGCCGGGCCAGCTTGCCGCCAGGGCAGGGGAGGCCCGCAGCGATTCATCTAGGGCCACCGGCACCCTGGCCGCCAGGGCCTCCAAACCCCCCTGATCGCAGGGGGGCAGGGGTTGCTCCAGCCACTCCAGCCGGGGTTCGCTCGCCAAGCGATCCGCCCAGGCTGCGGCCGTGGCCCGATCCCAGCCCCCATTGGCATCAAGCCGGAGCAACGCCCCAGCAGGCAGCCGCTGCAAGAGCAGCTCCAGCAGGTCCAGCTCCTGGCGGGCGGGCAAGGCGGCCACCTTCCACTTGTAAGCCGGGGGTGGGGGCGATGGCCCTGATGCCAGAACCCGCTCGAGCTCCTCCACCGCCCGCTCCCCTGCCGGCAGCAACCACGCCGAAGCCGGGGCCTGCAACCATCCGCCCCGCCCCAGACTGCCCAAACCATCGAGTTCGGCCAGGGCCGCCCCCAAGGCAAAGGCCAGGGACTTGGGGGCGGCGCTGATCGCAGTTTCGATCTGG
>Ga0208864_1000065_pt1 | contig 31289 bp, 17 predicted proteins | sample CryBogmetaGMA05M_FD_184542 | JGI IMG/M metagenome (GOLD analysis project Ga0208864, IMG submission 184542) | Freshwater microbial communities from Crystal Bog, Wisconsin, USA - MA0.5M (SPAdes) | ecosystem: Environmental > Aquatic > Freshwater > Lake | place: Crystal Bog, Wisconsin, USA...
CTGCCGCGTGAACTTCGCCACCACGTCGGGCGGCAGATCGCTGGCAGACGCCGTGGCAACGCAGGCGATGGCGAGCAGGATGGTGAGGGGGGCGAGGCCGCGGGCTGGCATGGCGGCGTGCTCCAGATGGCGGAAGATGCGATTCTTAGGGGGCGGGAGGGTAGAGTGGCGGAGGTTGCGGGACAAGCAGAGTTCGCTTGTGGCGACCCCCTTCAAATCCCTAGACTCGCGGCCGAAATCAGCCATTCATCCACCCCGAGGACACTATGGAACGCACCTTCGTCATGTTCAAGCCCGACTGCCTCGAGCGCGGCCTCGTGGGTCGCATCCTCACGCGGTTCGAGGAGAAGGGCTTGCGACTCGTGGCGATGAAGATGCTCCGGGTGACGCCCGCCCTCGCGAAGCAGCACTATGCCGAGCACGTGGAGAAGCCGTTCTATCCCGGGCTCGAGGAGTTCATCACGGCGTCGCCGGTGGTGGCGACGATCTTCGAGGGGCCGGAGGTGATCCGCGTGGTTCGCGAGATGCTCGGAGCCACCAGCGGCCTCAAGGCGGCGGCGGGCACGATCCGCGGCGACTACTCGTCGAGCCGGCAGATGAATCTCGTGCACGCGTCCGATTCGCCGGAGTCGGCAGCCCGCGAGATCGGCATCTACTTCAAGGCCGATGAGATCCAGGCGTGGGATCCGTCGCTGGCGTGCTGGTATCAGGCGCCAGGCGAGGCGTGACGCGAGCGGCGGCCGATCCCGGTTCTTGTGCATCCCGGTCGGTGCCGACCCTCGGTCGTGCTGATCCCGGTCGGTGAAAGCCGAAGGCCGTGAGGCCTCGGGCTGCACGGGGCCGGCCCGCGATCACCCCCGCAACGCCGCGGCCGGCGTGTCGGCAGCGAGGCGGTCGATCATCTCGTGGCAGGCGCGGTCTACGGCTGTCTGCCACTCATGAGCGGCGAGCCCTGCGTTCATCTCGGGCCGCGCGTGCGCGAAGATCACGTCGCGGGCGCTGACGATCAGTGCCCCGAGGCCGTCCGGGTGAAACGCCCCGCGGACGTCTGACGCGCGGCCTCCTTGGCGGCCGAAGCCGGGCACGAGCAGCCACGTGTGGGGCATGGCGGCGCGGAGGTCGTCGAGTTGCTTGGGCCACGTGGCGCCCACGACGGCGCCCACCGCGCCGAAGCGGCCGCCGGCGGCGGTGCGGGCTGCGAGGGCTTCGACACTGGCAGCCACGTGCTCGTAGTTGGTCTTCCCGTCGCAGATGAGATCCTGGAAGTCCTTGCTGCCTGGGTTCGACGTCTTCACGAGCACGAAGATGCCGGCGCCTCTGGTCTCGGCCGTCTTCACGAAGGGCTCGATGGAGTCGTGACCGAGATAGGGATTCACGGTGAGCGCGTCGGCGGCCCACGGTCCGGCGAGCCATCCTTCGGCGTAGGCCTCGGCGGTGGAGCCGATGTCGCCGCGCTTGCCGTCGGCGAGCACGAGCAGACCCTTTGAGCGAGCGTGGGCGATGACGTCGGCGAGGGCCGTCATGCCGTGGGGGCCGATCGCCTCGAAGCAGGCGAGTTGTGGTTTGACGATCGGCACGAGTGGTGCGACGACGTCGATCACATCGCAGCAGAACCTCGTGAAGATGTCGGCGATCGCCTTGGGTTCGTGGATGCCAGCGGCGCCGAGGGCTGGCGGGAGCGATTCCCGTCGCGGGTCGAGGCCGATGCACGACGGCGTGCGGCGGGCGGTGATCGCGGCGGCGAGTCGGGCGGCGAACGGGGAGGCGGCGAACGGAGGAGCGGCGGGATGAGTCATGGCGAGACCGTGGGTGGGCTCCGAGAAAAGAAGCTCGTGTTGAAGCCGGCGGGCGGTTGTGCGATAGTGTGCCGGTCGCGTGGCGGCCCGGCGAGAGCAGGGGCGCCGTGCGGCGGTTTCGGGGCGTGGCGCAGTCTGGCTAGCGCGCTTGACTGGGGGTCAAGAGGTCGCAGGTTCAAGTCCTGTCGCCCCGACGTTTGTTCCTTGATGAGTCTGCTCCAACCCGGAGTTGGACTCTTCCGTGCGGTTGTTCCCGGCTCCCTCGCCTGTCGAGGAGCCGGGATCAGCCGACGGTTCCCGGCAACATGCCGGGGCTGAGTGTGTGTCGTGGCGGCCGCCGGTGCAGGCGGCATCGTGGGCCGGATCTTCGGCTCGGCTTCGGCCGTGGAGCGGCACCGGCAGGTTGTCTTCGCCGAAGGCGATCACCCCGCGGCGGAGTGCACGGATGGGGCGTTTACCCCACATCCGCTCCTCGAACTCGAGGCCGATGAAGATGCCCAGCCGGAGGACCATCTGGCGAATCTTCTGGTTGGCGTTGCCGTCCTTCGCGAGTGCGGCCAGGTCGTCGAGCGTCGCCATCAGGGCATCGACCTGTGCCTCAGGCGTTATCGCCTTCGTCGTGGCCGGCGCTGGCGTAGCCAGTTCGGCGATCTGACGCTCGGCGGCGGCCTTTTCCGCGACGAGGTTGTCGAATGTCTTGGCGATGGCGGCGTAGCGGGTGTCGTCCTTCTCGGTAGCCATGCGCCGCTCAGCGGTCGCGATGTTTTGTTCGAGGTCGACCACTCGCTCGCGGAGTTGCCGGAGCACGGCAGGTTCCTCGGCCTCGGTCTTGGTGTCAGCCTCGGCGTATGCCTTCGCCAGCAGCCGCTCGCGAATGGCCTCGCGGCCACCGGCTTTGTGGACGAGTTCGACCAGGGCGTTGATGAGCATGGCCGTGACCGCAGGAGCCTCGACCGTGTTGTGGTTGCACTCGGTATAGCCGCTGTTGCTGTAGCGGCCGCAGACATACTTCAGCTTGTCGCCGTAGGGGATGCCGTGCATCACGCTGCCGCAGCCATCGGTCAGGTCGACAACCCGCGTTGAAAGCGGATAGCGATCAGGATTGGTCGCCTTCGGGCCATTCGTCCTACGCAACTCGCTGACCGGCATCTTCTTCGGCTGCAGAGCCCGCCATCGATTCAGATCGAATTTGGCGTCGCCACCGCTGGCCCCTCGTACCCGCACCTCCTCCGGGTTCTCCAGTAGCTTCGGCTGTCCGTCTGGGCGGAGGTCGTGCTCCTCGAGTTCCCGCGGCCCGCCGATGCCCACGCGGCGATATCGGCCTTCGGACCGCCGCCCATACTCCTTGATGCCTGCGATGATCGGGTTCGCGCAGAGGTCGCGGACGGTGTTGGCGTGCCACTTCCCCGGCACGCGGTGCGTCGAGCCGTGATCGCGCCGGACGCGGCCGGCATCGGGCGACGGAATGCCCATCCCGTTGAGCCGGGCAGCGATCCTCTTGCAGCTCTCGCCGGCCGCCCGCCACTCGAGCATCATGCACCAGATCGCGATCTTCTCTTCTTCGTGCGGCAGGAATCGGACGTGATGGCCGGCACGACGAATGTTCTCGCCATCCTCGAGCCACTGCACAAACTCGTCGCTTGGGCCCACGAGAGCCCGACGGAAGCCGTAGGGCGCGCGGCCGCCCGTGCTCAGCCCTCGAGCGGCCATGCTCTGCTGCACAAACACGATGCGGTCGCCGAGTCGCGGCGAGAATCGGCCGTGCTCCTGATACTCGACCAAGCCCGCGATGAGGTACATCATCTCGTTGGCTTTGAGGTCTTCGGGCGTGTAGATGTGGTCGTGGGTGACAAGCGTCACACCGCTGGCGAACAGCTCCTGCTCGAGCTTCATCATGTCGAGCAGGGCCTGCGGGCGGCCGAGGCGGTCGCGTTTGAAGACCAGAACGTGAGACACGCTCGTGTCGGCGATGGCTTCTTTGAGGAACATGCGGAAGCCAGGGCGGGTCAGGTCGCCGCCGCTGATCGCGTCATCGAGAAAGATGTCGTGCTTGTGGCTCAGGCGTTTCCGCTGCATCTCCTCGACGTCGGCGTAGGTTCCGCGGAAGGGGACGCCTATCGACTCCGACTTGGCCTTGGCCCAGTCGAACTGCTGTTTGAGCGAGGCCTATTGGCCGTCGTCGCTGCGGCGCTCGTACATGAGCGCCCGGTTTTTCGGTCGGCTCTTCATGGCTGGGCTCCATCGGCTGGTGTGTGGAGAATCCCACGGACGTTCCAGAGAAAGTCGGCGAGGGCATCGGCGAGGTCTGACGAAGTCTCGGTGACGCGGACGTGGGCCTTCAGGCTCCGCCAGGCCGACGTCACCGTGTGGTTCTGCCACCACGTCATCATCCGTACGAGCGTGTAGTCCATCGCCGGCGAGCGGATGTACTCCTTCGGCGAGGCGGCGATTCGACGCCGCAGGTCGATCATCAGCGCCGTGGGATGCCACACATTCAGTTCCTGCGGCGTAACGAGCCCGATCTCGAACCATCGGGTCATCTGCGCGATGGTCATCAGCTCGAGCTCGTAGGCTTCATGAACGAGCTGGTGCAGCCGCTTGCGGCCGATCTTGTCGTCGAAGCCGAGCCGCTTCAGTTGGATCTCGGCGTCTGCTTCGATGGCAGTCTTGAAGTCGAGATCGGCGGCGGTGGGGGCAGGCAGTTGCTGCGGCATCATGTCCCGTTCCTTGAGACGCGTGGCTATCCGTATGGCTGTGGCCAAACGTTCATTATCCAAAGTCGAACGCGTCGAGGCAAGCGACTTCGGCCAATTCTTGCTGCTGCAATGCGTGCCAGAACAATCATCTGGGAACGCATGTGTGCAGGATGATGAAGAGGCCCGGCAGGCCGGCGAGCGGCCTGCCGGGCGATCGATCACGAATCGTTTTCATTGTTGGAATTTTTAGGGCCGCGACGTTCGGCTTGGATCTGCCGAGCGATCATTTCGGCGAGAAGCTCGCGAAAACGCTTCAATTTGGCCGGGAAACTCGACCCATACGGCGGGTCGGCATCGATCCGATCCAGTCCGGGTTCGCGGTCGTTGTCTTCGGGGGGCAGGGGATTCTTTGGGTTCTTGGTCATTGGGTTTTGGGTGTCGAGAGGAATGAAAAAACCGGCGGCGTGCCCGGGAGCCGCATTGGCCCCGGTCGGCACGCCGCCGGTCAGGAAAGGCCGGTTGACGTGCTGGATCAGGCAACCCGCCGGCGTCGACGGCAGCGGCGATGCACCCGTGAGTTGTCGTGACAGTCCCAATCCAGGCCGGCGACCACGGCCAAATCGACGGCATCGGTTTCGGCGGCATCGTCCGAGATGGTCGGATCCTCGCCGTCGGGGATCGACTCGTCGCCGTTGAAGACCACGATCTCGGCCAGTTGGAAACCACGGTTGCGGACCAGGCTCCGGGATACACCGAGGGCCCGAGACGCGGCAGCGATAAGGTCACGATCGTTTTCGACATAGAGCATCTGCGCACTCCATTCCCGGATGGCCGGGAGGCAAAGGAAATGCCGACGGCGAGAAGAGCCGGCAGCACGAACAAGAAGGCCGCGTGGAAACGCTCCACGAGACCGTGCCTGCCGTCAGAGGCGACGGCATGCGGAGATCAATTGCACCGCCGCAATGGCAGTGATCAGCGGCTTTCAGCCGAGCAGTCGCACGTCGCCCATGAATCGCTCGAGCAATGTTCCCGCATGGGCCACCAGCAACGCCCGCACGATCGGCGGGCACCGTTCGTAGCCGAGGAAGCTGGGCTTGAGGTCAACGGGCTCGCCGTGCGGAGGGCTTGTGTGAGCCTCGTAGTCGGTGGCGTCCCAGACGACGGCGCCGACGCCACCGGGCTGAATGATCGCCGCCTGATAGACAACGAAGGAATCATCGTATGCGCTGGACGGGCCAGCAGGTCTGCAGTAGATCGCAGGGCCTTCGACTTGGAAGTCGGTAAGCCCGAGTATCGCCAGTTCGGCGAGTAAATCATTGATGCCGGGGATCGCGGCTTCGGCGCTTTCGAGGCCGATCCGGATCATCATCGCCAGCCGCGCGAGTTGTGCGGCGTGCTTCGTGAGAGAGTCGTGCATTGCACATTCCTTGGAGAGAACGGCGGCCGATACCAGTAGGCCGCTCAAGAAATATGCCGCGTTTTCAACGACTATTTAGCCGCCCGCTAGGACCTCTGTGTGCCGATCGCTCGCGATCACTTTGGCTTCCTCATTCGCTTGCGATGATCGGACTCGGCTTTCATTTGCTCGATAGGGTCAGCTCGGTTTGCAGTTTTCGTTGCCCACTCTATCCAGCGGATGGAGTCGGGGTGAAGTTTCGAACCGCCCTCGCGGTCTATGGCCGCGGCCCGTACTGCTTCGATGAACTCCCGAAGAGTCTGTGTGCGTCGCCATTGCTCTGCCGTTCGAAAAAGCTCTTCCCGCTGCTCTCGACGCTCGCGTAGTTGAGCTTCGCGACGAGCCTTTCTGGCTGCCGCTTCTGCCTCTCGCTCGCGGATCTCGTCTTGCCGACGTTGCTCCTCTGCTCGCCGCGCTTCCTCGCGTCGATACTCGTCGATGACGAGCAGCATCTTGCAGGGCAGTTCCTTCACATAGTCTTCAACCTTTTTCCTCGTGCTGTCTCGGCACACGCGGGTCGAACGATAGATCATGAAGTCGATTTCCAGCTGCAGTTCTCCCGTGAGCACCAGGTCGTACCGCGGCCCCCACGAGTGTGGCTTGGGGTTGATCTGTCGCTTCGCTGGCTCCCGCACCCTGAATGTGAACTCGTATCCATGGCCGATGGCGGCCGTGCCGGGGTGCCATGAGTTCTCAGACTTGCGGGATGTGTAGCCGCGCTTCTCAAGACCCTTGAGCAGTGCATCCATGATTCGCAGTGCCCGGGTTAGCGTGCCTTTGCTGCACACGACATCGAGGATGTGCGCGCCGTCACGCTTCTCGGGATAGAGATGGCCGGCGATCCGACTCCATTGGCTAGGCTTGACATCCGCAAGGGCGGCGCGGGTGCAAGCCACAAGCGGATGCGGAGACCGCAGAGAATCGCTGACCGTGATTGGCTCGGACTGACTCTCCTGCTCGTAGAGCGCGCGGATCTCGGGGTCGAAGAAGCCATCGTCCTGCTCCGTCTTCATCTCGCGCGGGGCAAAGACGATCTTTTGCAACTTCTCGTCATCGCAGCGAGGCAGCGGTACGCGCTTCGCCTTTCCGCCGGCGGCCTTCTTCGCCCAGTAGCCGTACGAGGGCCTGGGGATATCGAACCGCTGGCACGTCTTCGCCAGCCCCACGTCGGAGAGACCGAACCGCTTGCATAGGTGCCGCGTGGGCGTCTCCCAGACGAGTTCGTAGAGTTCCTGGCGAGAGACTTCGACCGTACTCATTGTCGTTTGCCGAAGTGGCCCTCCGAAGGGTGTCGACCAATTTTGCGGGGTGTGGCTGGAACGGCCTTTCTTCATCGATCGGCCGGGCTTGGCTGCAACAAACCTCACCGACTAATCTACCGACCAGTCCAGGGCCGGCTCGGCGCCGGTATGGCTGGGCCGATGACAAAGACTTGGGTAGCCGCCATGCCGCGTAGCCACGACGCATGTGAAGCCTCTGGGCTGAGGCTGCTATCGCGGCAGCGGCATCTGCTTGCGCTCCTGCATGCGTTGGGCGAAGGCGTGCCGAAGCTTGATTTCCAGAAGTTTCTTTTCCTGTACTCGCAGACACGAGGCGACAACGCTCCATACGAGTTCGTTCCGTATCGGTTCGGGGCGTTTTCCTTCACCTCGTACGCCGACCGGCGCAAGCTCACGGAGCGCGGCTTGCTGGCGGACGAGGACACGTGGCAATTGACCTCCGAGGGGCGGCGACTCGCTGTCACGATCGACCTTCCCGCGGTGGGCGATTTCGTCGAGTCGCATCGACACCTTGGCGGCGACGCGCTTGTTGCGGAGTCGTATCGTCGCTTCCCGTACTTTGCCTCGCGAAGCGAGATCGCCACGAAGGTGCTTGGTCGGGATATAGCCGCACGGCGCCGAATCACCGCAGCCATGCCACGGCCTAACGGCGCCCCACTTATGACGATCGGCTACGAGGGGCGGTCGCTGGAGAGTTACATCAACGTCTTGCTGACGCACGGCGTGAACGTGCTCTGTGATGTCCGGCGCAACCCGATTAGCCGCAAGTACGGCTTTTCGAAACGAACGCTCACCACGGCGTGCGAGGGCGTAGGTGTCCGCTACGCTCACCTTCCGGAACTGGGCATCGTCGGCGATCGTCGCCAAAGCTTGGAGACGCAGGCTGATTACGACCGCCTGTTTGAGGAGTACGAACGAAACGATCTCCCTCGCCAGGCCGAGGCCATCGAATCGATTCGCCGCATGCTCGAGTCGGGCGAACGTGTCGCCCTCACGTGTTACGAGCAGCTGCCACATCAATGCCACCGGCATTGTGTCGCGGAGGCAGTCGAGCGGTGCGGGAAGAAGCCGCTGACGGCCGTCCATCTTTGATGTGCCATGGAAAAGCAGCGGATTCTCATCACCGTCAAGACGTATCCTCAGCTCTCGGCGAAGTACGGCGAAACGGTGTGCACCGCCGGCCTCCGAGAGGATGGATCGTGGATTCGGCTGTATCCGGTTCCGTTCCGCCGGCTTGAGGAAGGCCAGCAGTACAGCAAGTACGACTGGATCGAATGCCGGGTTCAACGTCGAACGAAGGATCATCGTCCGGAAAGCTATAGCCCTGTTGATCTTTCGGAACTGCAGCCCGCGGGGCATCTGGATACGTCAGCGAACTGGCGGGAACGGCGGCGCCTGGTGCTCGGCAGCGCAACGGTGTTCGATCGAATGATGCCATTGATTGCGGCTGCTCATGCCAACGAGCGTTCGCTGGCCGTCTTCAAGCCCACGAAGGTGCTCGACTGGAAGGTCGAGGAAGACGATCGAGAGTGGGATCCACGCAAACTGGAGTCGATGCGACAGAACACCCTTCAGCTGGAACTTTTTGACGACAACTCGTGGCGTCAGACGTTCGAGGTGGTGCGAAAAGTGCCGTGGAAGTTCTCGTATCGCTTCGAAGATGCGGATGGTCGAGAGAGCACGCTGCAAGTGCTCGACTGGGAGGCCGGGGCGCTGTATTGGAACTGCGTTCGCAGCAGTGAGGGAGATGAGTCAGCGGCACTTCGAAAGGTGCGGCAGAAGTATTTCGACGACTTCATGAAGACCAATCTGCACTTCTTCCTCGGGACGATTGCCTCGTTTCACAGCTTTGCCCCGAATCCGTGGGTTATCGTGGGAGCTTTCCCGGTGCCGCACGAGTCGCAGCGGGATCTTTTTTAACGCACAGCAGTTCGTCGTAGGACTTACGCGCGGCTGGATCAGACGCCGTCGATTCAACGGTCGGCGAATGTGTGGAGTGCGCACGAAGCAGGGGCGCACGGGTGGCCATCGCCGTGCATCGCATGGCTATTCACGAAAGACCAGAATCGCCTCACGATTCTGCACCGGCTATTACCCATACCTAGCGCTTGCCATCCTGCCGCGAAAATCCTCCGCGGACGTCACCTGGGACCACTCGGTTCCATAAAGAACGCGAAAGAGCACTGTCCTGGCCAGCATGACCAACTCCGTGACGCGCGATGGAACCATTGTGATGTCGCCAGAGTGAACAGCTGCCGACCGTCGCGAGTAGAGATCACGGATATCGCTCTCCACTTCAAGGCACCGGGCGACACCTCCGCCGATTATCCGTGCGGCTGATTCACTGAGCACGCCAACTTTTGATGGAGGGCATGGGCCGACGTGCTGGTAGAGCAAGCACTCCAATGCCGTCGCAGCCTTCACGGCGGCAGCGCCGGGGTCATCGGCCACGAACGCCGCCCCTAGCCATCTTGCGGATTTCAGAAGCGTCTTCTCCCATGTACTCGGCCTGTCGGCTGTCGTAAGCGACCATAGTCGCTCCATCGCGGGCTCAGGCATCAAGAGCACCTTGTCATCGAGCGGCAGAAGTTCTACCGGGCCGATCTTGTGGAAGTTCTGGACGACCGAGTTATCCGCAAAGGCTACCGTCGGGCGCCAGTATTCCGCGTGTTCAGATGCTATCGAAATGCGGCGATGGTCACGACGCACAGGAAAAGACAGGGCGACCAGCGATTCCAGTAGACGAAAGCTCTCGTCGGCTGTGGCGAAGGCCGTTTTATCATCAGCTGCGACAACGTCGCACGAAACGACCACGCCTTCTTCCGTGATGAACCCAGGTGGTTCTCCCCAACACGCATTTTTCAACTGCACTTGATGCTTGCTCGTAGAAAAGAACGTGTAGCATCCGAGCGTTAACGGATCGTTGGTGCGCGTGAGCTCGCCACCATACACCTTTTGAATCACTCGATAGGGCTTCGCAGGCAACGATCGCACATGCGAGATCAGTGATTCGCACTCCTTCGAGCTGACTTGCGTGCCATCAGTGCGGCACCGCAATAGGCATTTCAGTATCTCATCCTGCATGCGAGATCTCGCGGGCAGAGGAGCCCTATTCGTTAGCTCATGAAGCTGATCGACGGCTTTCGCTAGATCATGCATCGATTCCCCGCCGGACAGGCCTATCTCGCCGAGGCCTTCAAAGCCTGCCGTGATGCTGGGGCATTGCAACGCGTCGCCAGAAAACGGTGACCAGATCGCTTGCGATTGGAGCCGCTTTATCCCCTCGAGCAGATTTCGCACTTTATCGCTTGGCATCGTTGCGAAGTATCCCGTTCAACTTGCAGATAGCACTTCCAATAATTCTGCGACGACGCGGAGGTCCCCGTCGTTCAGGTTTTCCAGCACGATTGGCGCGAAGGATGGGTCGGTGGAGTCGGGTTTGAGGGTGACGCGGGAATGCCGCCAGCCGCGGTCGGCATCCGCTACCTTCTCGGACTCGTAGATCTTCACGGTGTAGCGGCCGATGAGATCGGAGTCGTTGATGTCGGGGTGCTCGGCGATTACGACCGAGCCGTTTCTCGTGCCCGTGGGATTCGCCCTCCAGACGCACCAGGCGCCGTTGGGGATGCGGCGGTTCATGGATTCGCCGATGACCTGAGCCACGAAGAGGCCCTCGGCGGGCTTCACGCGGCCGTCGATCTCCACCCACTCGACTTCGCCGTCTACGCCGGCCTGTGACTCGCTGAAGAAGCCGGCAGCGGCTTTCAACGGCAGCAGCGGGAGGCACGTGCGGTAGCAGTCCTTCGGCTTGGGCTGGACGATGCGGAAGGGCCGGGCCTCTTGATCGGCAGCCTGCTGCGGGGCGGCGGTCGGCTGGCCGGCAGGGGCTGTGGCACGGTCGAACCAGGTCGTGTCGTCCTTCAGCGACCGCTGCTTTTCCTTGCCGACGAGGTACTTGGCGATGCGGGCGATGGCTGACACGACTGCCGACCGATCATCCAACTCGAATGACCGCACGACGACGACCTCGTAGTTCATCGCGTTCAGCTTCGCTCGGATTGCATCGTCCTTTTGCTTCTGTTCCGGGTTGCCGTGGATGTGGCCGGCCATGCCGTCCACGTACACGCAGAGGCCGGGCTCGTCGTCGTCCGCCCCGTCGTAGAAGAAGTCGGGAATCGTGCCGCCGTAGCCGGCACCGAGGTCGATTGGGTGCTGGCACTTGGGGTCGGGCAATCCAGCGGCAGTTAGCAGCCGCTTGAACCTAGCCTCGACGTGGGTTTGCGACTGGCCGGTCGTTGTGGCGGTCGCCGGTAGTTTCTCAGGGATCGGGTGCGAGACGACCAGCGGGCCGCTTGCGGCAGATAGCACCTGCTGCGCTTTGTGCCGGTCAAGGAACTCATGGTAGAAGCGGTTGCGATACGTCTGCAGGCAATCGATGCAGGACCGCTCGCAGGCACTCGGACAATCCTTGAGCAGCTCAATCGCAGCGTCCCGGACCTCGACCCAACGCTCAGCCAGATGCTCGAGAAGCCCTGAACCGCCGGGCATCGGGTCGTAGAGCAGGATGTCACATCGGTCTTCGCCGGCTTTTCCGATGGCGAGTAGCTGCAGATCCTCGATCTCCATGTCCAGCACGCGGGCAGCGCCCATGCGGAGCGCTTCCATCACGCTGAAGCCCACGCAGCGATCTTCGACGTCGTGCAGGCCCAGGACGTCCACCTCCACCGTCGCATAGAAGCCTGTTGGCTGGACGACGTGGCGGCATTTTTCCTGATGGCTTTTTTCAAACTCCTCGCGGGCCGCACGGCTGCTGAACGGTGAGAGCGATTGGCCGCAGGCCAGGCACAGCGGGAAGCCCAGCCGCTGCTGTTCGACTTCCTTGCGGGGCCCGACGTTCACGAGCCGCAGCTCAACGCCACGGCGGAAGCGAACGTCGAGGTCGCCCCATGTCCAAGCCTGGCCGCCCCGGTGGAAGCCCCTCTCCTGCCCGTAGGTGGCAACCGCCATCTGGAACCGGAACTCCTCTTCGTCGGAAATCTGTGATGCCGACGGCATGCTCACGTCACAGACAGGGACGGCACGCAGTTCCAAGGCCCCGAGCGGTTGCTGGGCACCGTCTACTCCGAGGTCCTGAACCACCTGCTGCTCGGCAATGACGCGGAACCGGATCGTGTCCTCTGCCGTGAGGTGAAACCGCCGCGGGACAAACCGGAATCCATTGGCGTAGATCGCGTTGCCGGGCACATATTCCCGAAGAGCCATCGTCGGCGGCCGCGGGAGGTCGAAGTCGGCGAGGCCCTGTGTCATCCGCGGCGGCTCGGCGCTGCCGATGATGCTGCCTGACTCGAGGCCGTAGCCCGGCAGGAAACCCTCGCGGGCGAGGGCACCGAATGTGTCGGAGTCGTCGGGACCGCCCTGCGCCTGCGACCGGGATCGTGGCTGTGTGCCCTTCAGCCGGGCGATGATCTTCTTGCAGCGGCGCTCGTGCGCGCTGTCTTCGGGATCCAGATCACCCTGCCGCTGCTGCTTCGTGTGCAAGGTCGCCAGTTCGCTCCGTGCCCAATCCAGCCGCCGCTTGAACCGACGGAGGACGGCGTGCAGGGCGGCTGCCATCCCGTCGATCAGCTTTTCGAGCGTGGCGGGATCGACGGCTGCCTTGTCCTCGGCGGGCCACGACTCAGCAAATGCTCGCGTCACGGCCGACACGACCGAAGGACGATCCGCCCGAATCAGCGATCTGAGAGGCGACACGTCGAGTACGTGCTCACGCACCTCACCGCCCGGGGTGAAGAGGTACGATCCCAGCGTCGGCGGGAAGCACCGTGCCAGTTCCGCTTCGATATCGCGTCGCTTGTCGTCTGCCGACTTCCGGGCGATGTCGTGGAGCGACGTCAGCACCGCCGCATGCACGTGCTTGGCGATCATCACCTCGTTTCGCAGATTGAACCGAGGCGGCTCGACCTGCCCGCCGAGCAGCCGCAGCGGGTCGCGGAAGTAGGCCTGATCGAAGCCTGCGGCCTGGGCGTATGTGACGTCCACAGCCATGCGATGCCGCCGACCGGCTCGACCAGCCCGCTGCCAGTAGTTCGCCGCCGTCGGCGGGACGTTTCGCATCAGCACTGCATCGAGAGCGCCGATGTCGACGCCGAGTTCGAGCGTGGGCGTACAGACGAGCGTGTTGAGCTGCTCGCCCTTTCCTTTGAACTGGTTCTCTATCCGCTCTCGGGCGGTGTGCGGCACCTGAGCCGAATGCTCGGCCACGCGGAGCATGGCGTAGTTGCCGTCAAGCACCCGCAAGTCAAAGTCGTCGTTGGCCTCGGCCTCCCACACGAGCCGCCCCGCACAACGCCAAGCCATGCACAAACCCGTCGGACCCTGCCGGACCGTGGTGCGACGGCACTTCTCGCAGCGGTAGCGCCCGGAGTGGCGATGGAGCGAGATGCGCGAGGTGTCGATCTGGTGCGTGCCGGCGGAGCCCGGGAGTGGCCGCCCCCACCCTTCGAGCGTCGCCGGCACGAGGATCTTGAGCCGCCGGAGCTCGTCCCAGAGTTCCGTGAGGAACCGCTCCATCTCCGCTTCGGGTACGCCCCACGACGTCACGACGTTCCATACCTGCGTCGGACGTGTCCCGATCCACTGCGAAACCCTCGCTGCCTGATCGTCGCTTGCCCGCGTGAGCTTGGCACCCCGCGGGCCACCGCTGAACTTCGGCACGTAGCCGTACTGCACCTCCCTGTCGCCCGACTGCCACTTCTTCTCGAAGAGCTTCGTCTGGTCGTGGAGGATGCGAATACGGCGCAGGTGGTCGAGGAGCGCCGCGACGCCTTCGGAGAGAGCCGCAGGCTCCACGCCAAGCAGTGGCGCCCAGCGCGTGACAAACGGGATCTCAGCTGAGAGTCCCTTGTAGTCCACCTTGAGCCGGCCCCACGGTTCGAGGCCGAGCCGTTGCTTCACGCCCGTGGCCGCTTCGCGAAGCACCTGCAGGCGGAGGAAATAGACCCGCTCCTCGCGATGCTTTATGCCGCTCTCGTCGAAGGGCACGACCTGCCAGACTTCCGGAATCAGGGCACGGGAAAGGTCCTGATCATTTTCGAGCATCTCCGACAGACTGTGGACCACGTCGCCGATCGCGGCGCCAGTGTCTGGAATGAACTGCGACATGAGCGCCCGCAGGCGAAACCGCCGGGCGTGGTCGCGCATCCACCCGGCCTGAAACGCGGCGTCCTGCCGATTGTCGGCAAACACCAAGAGCCGCGGCCGCTCGGAGAGGTGCACCATCGACTGGGCGAGCACGTGGACGTCTGACACACCCACCGCCCGCACCGGCCTCGCAGGCTCCCGGTAGCGTCCGCCGCCCGGCCGCCGTCCCGGAGCCGCACAGGCGACACAGGAGTGAAGCCGACCCGGGTAGTCCTCCTTGCAGCGAACGACGTAGACCGGCACCTGGGCGTTTTGGACTACGCACACCGGGCACCGGGCCGAACGTTCCTGCTGGAGTGATCCGCATTTGCTGCAGACGTACATCGGGAACAGCCGGCGATGCTCGATGTCGTGGTCGCCATCGCCCGCACCGCCGTCTCCATCGCCGCCGTCCCCGTCGTCATCATCATCGCCGTCGTCGTCTTCGTCGGGCCGGACGACGAGCCGGTCGATCATGAGCGCCCGGGCCCCGCCGCCTTCCTCGGGCAGGTGTTCCCACACCCGCACCTCGCCCACGAGGTCGCCACCCGTTGGGCCCGTCCGCGCTCCCGCCAGCAGAGCAAAATCCTTGGCAAAGTTTTCGTAGTAGTGCTGGCCGCAGGTTGTGCAGGTGATGATCGGGAACCGGCGGTAGTCCTCGCCGAGTTCCAATTCGGCATCCTCGCCCGATAGCCAAAGCCGTGCCGCTGCCCCGGGATCCGAGAGCGTCACCACGGCGCCGCCCACGCCGCGGACGAACGTGTGGACGACGGGGCGGAGAAGCGGATCGTTACCGCCGCGGCCCGTGGCCGCCCCGAGGGCAAGCCACGAGAGAATCTCCTCCTCGGTCACAACCCGGCCCGCCTTGTCGGCGAGCATCTTGGGAAGGTCCTCCATCGCCCGCGGCTTCGCGAGCGCGTCGGCAAGCTGGTAGACGAGCTCGTTGCCCGCCAACTGATCCGCGAGGGCCTCCTGCCAGCCCTTGCCCGGCAGCTTCTTGCCACCGAGCTTTTCGAGTTGCTTCGAGATCGCAGCCGACACGGACTTGTCGTCCGCATCGACGGCCTCGAGCAAAGCCGTCAGGATCAAGACCGGATCTCCGGACGGGGCGGGCGGCACGGTTCGTTTCGTGTGCCAGCGGAGGTCGTCGTAGGTCTCGCGGATAAGCGTCACGCGGCTGCCGTCCACACCGAAGAATCGGCGGGCGAAGTCCTTCGCGGCCTGGTCGCCGCCGTTTGGATCGGCCATCGTCGCGGACGTGGCGATGTGGCGAACGTCTTTGGCCGCCTTGCCGCAGAACGTGCGGAGCCGGCGGGTGAGCACGGCCGTCTCGGCGCCTTGAGCCCCGCGGAACGTGTGGGCTTCGTCGAACACGAGAAACTCGAGCGGTGCCCCGGCAAAGATGCCGACGTCCTTGCCGCGGGTGAGCAGCAGTTCAAGCTGCTTCACGTTCGTCAGCAGGATGCGCGGCCGTCCTTCCTCCGACCGCATCGTCTTGCGGCTGGCGCACTCTTCGGGCGGCAGGAGCGTGGTGCCCTGACCGGCCTCGCGGATCTGCTTCAGACGCTCTTGATATGCCGCGTTCGTGGTCCCGGCCGGCATCCGCTCCGCCCGGACCTCGGCCTCCTCCTCGGGCGTCTTGCCGACGTACATCCCAAATGGGATGCCGTAGCCCGCGAGCAGGCCGCGGAGTCGGTCGAGCTGGTCCTCCGCCAGGGCGTTCATCGGGTAGATGAGGACGGCAACGACGCCCGGCGGTGCTCCGGCGTCTTTCAGTTCGAGGCACCGGCTGATGATGGGATAGAGGAACGACTCGGTCTTGCCAGAGCCTGTGCCCGTGGAGACGAGCGTCGTGTCGCCCTTGTGGATGGCCCGGATCGCCTGCTCCTGATGCGCCCGCACGTGCGGGTAGGGCACAATCGACTGCATCGACGGATGGAAGACGCGGTCGGCGATCAGGTCGGCGACGCTCGCCCCCTGCTTGAACGGCCGCGAGAGGCTGATGAACGGCCCCTTCCTCAGCGGCGTCTGCCGCGAGGCCTCCAGCTGTAGGAGGTCGCGCAGCTGCTTGTAGAGGTTCGTGTCGGCGAGGGGATACGTCGTGAGCTGGTAGTGGAGAAAGTCGTCCACGACCTTCTCGGTGAACTGGATGGGGTTGATCGCCATGGGCTAGTTCTCGAATCCGGGCAGACTTGCCTGTGTGGTGGGCTTGGTCGCGCGAGGCTTCGCGGACTTTGCCTTGGGAATATCAGCGGCGACGGGCGGCGACGCGGTGGCTGCTGTCGCCCCGAGGGCCTTCGCGTGTCGCTCGCACTCGGCCCAGCTCTCCTCGGGTGTCTGGGCGAGCTGCCAGTCGAGAAATCGCTCGCCCATCCGGCTGCGGACGGGCTGCGGAGTCTTGGCCCGCTCGTCGTAGTCCAAGGCAACGGTGCGGGTCAGGCCGAGGTCGGCGACGCAGAGCATTTCGGGCAGCAGCCAGCCGTCGCCGTCGTTCTGGCTACACCACGCCTCGATTCCCGCGTCGCGGGAGCCCGCAGCAGTGATCGCACGTTGCAGGTCGTCAAACGCGGCCAGCGACAGGACGGTGTGCCGGAGTTCGGGCAACTGCTCTTTGTCAACTCGCCAAAAACCCTTTGTATCGAGCCCACGGCAAAACGCTTTGTCTGCAAGACAATGCTGTGGGTGATCGCAGTCCCGAAGAATCCACGCAAAGTCGCCGCGACTAAGCCCGTACAGGGATGCCATCACTGCATCTATCGCCGTACGGATCCGAAGTCTCTCGTGCTGCGTGACTGCCCATCGCCGTGCGGCAGCGGGTTGTCGCCCAAGTAGGCGACACCCAAGCCATCCGGTGGGGCCGATCATGCAAAGCCTTTCCGCTAGACGGGCGACGATAGCCTTGGATTCGGCTTCAGTGACGCTGACGGGGACTGGAAGCTCTTCAACGTAGAACCAGTTCACATGGTTCTGGCTCATTTTGTTGCGAAGCAGGTAGTCCGTCGCGAAGAACGAAAGAGACGCGAGCAGAAACAAATCGGTTTCTAAGTCTCCGCCAGTCAGGTAGTTTATGGTGTTCCCAGCCGGGAAAGGTGGGAGTATCGTCCCAACAAACGTGCGCTGATTGGTCGCGTTCTGGACGTCACGAAAGCCAAGGCGACATGTCGACTCCTTGGGGTTCTCAGATGCGGCAACGTCGGGCGAAATGAGATAGTTGGGCGAGGGCGTCATGCCCATCAGTAACGGCTGTGATGCGGAATCAGAGAGAAGAGAAGCCGAGTCCGAATACCAACTATCGAACTGCCAGATCATTGCGCCTTGAAGAAGAGGCATTGCGATACTTCCGGATGGATCCTGCCACAAGCCGGTTGGCGTGGGGCTGAATCCGCGGCGCTCCCATTCCGCCCGTGGCGGAAACAGTTTGGATTTCGACGTCATGTGCAAGCCGGCGCCGTGATCCGTTGCAATCCCGTTGTCCCCGAGTCGCCCCACTAGAACTGCTCTCTCGAACTGTCTTCTGGTCAAGGCCTGATGATCGAGGTCACGCAACTCAAGGATCGACTTTGAAAATGGGGAAAAGTAGTCGACGTCTTCGAACGGGTAGTCGAGCGTTGCCACGGCTTCAGCCCAGTCCTCGAGGTCGTGCCGCATGAACGCTGCTCGGATCGCCGCCGTCTCGCCGCCCTTTTCAGCGACCGTCACGCAGAACTTGAAGCTTCGGTGGATATCGAAGATTCGGTCACGGTTTTCAAACCCGTAGAGCCACCGCCAGCGGCAGCCCTGCAGCAGGAGCCGCCGCAAGTCGCCTGTGCCCTTGTCGGTGTAGAGGCCACTGGGCACGACGAGGCCCAGTTGGCCGCCGTTGCGCAGCACCGCGTGGCCGACCTCAGCGAACATCTTGTAGGTGTTGAGGTCGGCCGAACCCTGATGCCGGAACGGATGGGCGGGATCGCTCATGCCGCGGTAGCGACCACGGGCCCGCGACCACTGCTCGTGCAGTTTCACCGCGGCGTCCTTTCGTGAGCCGAGCAGCACGGCCGGCTTGCCATCGGCGTCGGTTGTGTCGCCCGATGGCGCGGCCGCCGAGCGGACGAAGTTGCCGCGGTCCTTGAAGTCGCCGAGATAGCCGAGCCAGGTGGTTTCGATTGCGGGGTTGTCTTCGAAGAGCGCCTTCTGGACGGCGAGAGCCTGCTGCTTGCCGTAGGCCCGGAACAGCGGGTCGTGGTTCGAGAAAAACTCCTTGCTGTTGGGCTTCAGAATCTCCCACGGCGGGTTGCCTACGACCGCGTCAAACCCCGCGTCGGGGCCAGTGAAGACGTCGGCAAACTCAAGTTCCCAATGAAGGAACCGGTAGCGGTCGCGAACTTCCTTCACGATGTCGCGGGCTTCCGCGGACAACGAGAAGAACGTGGCCGGGGTGGGGAGCAGATCGAGCCGGTCGAGCGGCCAGAACCAGATTGCGCACCACGTATCAAACGCCTCGCGGACTTTCTCCATGGCGGCGTCGGTGTGGATGCGCTCGCGCCAGATCCGGGCCCGCTCGTCGGGGCGGCCGGCGGGCACGGCCCGAAGTTCGCGGTAGAGGCGGCGCACGCGTTCAACGGCTGCCTTCAGTTCCTCGTCGGTGGCGGCAGCACCGTCGATGCGAAGCTGGCCAGAAAGAACGTCGGCCTGCTCGCCAATGGCGTCGGCCCGCTTGGCCTTGAGGACGTCGTGCCAGGTGTTGACCGCGTGCGAGACGCCGTGCGTCCATTTACCCTTTTTGTCTGGGCTCTCGCGGTCGAACGCCATCAGCGGATAGTCGCGGAACTGATCGAGCCACGTGCCGACGAGCGAGTCGCCGCACCGCAGCTTGTGGTCGAGAAACGTGAACGGCAGCCGGCGGTCGAGCGTCTCCACCCAGAGGGCGACGCGGGCGAGCTCCACAGCGAGCGGGTCGATGTCTACGCCGTAGAGGCTGTGCTCGACGACGGCCCGGCGGACGATTGCCTCCAGCCGTTCTTCAAAGCCTTCGGTCGGGAGGGCGCGGTCGGCTTCGGGCAGTAGGTCGCACCTGACGGCGGCTCGGTTGCCCTGCCGGTCGATGCGGTTGTGGACATGGAGCGATTCGACGACCGACGAGGTGAGCGTCCGTAGGGCCGCAACGAGAAAACTCCCCGAGCCCATGGCCGGGTCGCACACCTTGAGGGCGAGGAGGTCCTCGGGTGGCCGGACCTTGCCTTCGGCGTCACCGATCAGCGGCTCGAGCGTGCGGCGAACGGTCGGCATCGTGAGCTGCGGCCGCGTGTAGAACGTGCCGGCGCCCTTGCGGGTGCCGCCCCAGCGGACGAGATAGAGCTCGTCGGGCAGTTTGAGGTCGGCGATAAGCTGGTCGGCCGCGGCCGTGAGCGAGGCCTCGAATGCGGCGATCGCGTCGGCCTTCTTCGACGACGGCTTCTTCACGAGCTTGCCGACGACCGCGGCCCGCTTCGCCCACTCGACGGCCCGCGAACGCAGCTGCACGCGGGCGTCACCGGCAAGGTCTTCGAGGATGCCCATTTCCGCTTCTGTTTCGGTCTCGGAGGCGGCTGGCTCGTCGGCCTCGGCCGCTTCTTCGGCTGCGTCTTCGTCCTCGGACTCCTCCTCGGCTTCTTCTTCGCCGCTGGCGGCTGCCTCTTTCTTGACCTTCGCCTTCTCAACGAGTGCGGCGAGCATGGCGTCGTCCATGCCCTCCAGCCGGTCGAGCGGCAGCGCGGGCTGATCGCCGAGATTCAGAAACACCACCGGATGGTCGCCCGCCCGGTGGAGTTCGTAATCCAGGAGGCCCTCGTAGAGGATGCCGATGTATTCGCTCGTCAGTTCCGTGAAGTCCACGGGGGCGGCGACGGTACGCCAGCCGGCACCCTCGCGGACCCGCTGCGTCGTCCGCGTGAGCAGGATCAGGATGCGGTGGATGATGTCGTCGTCGGGCGGCTCGGCGAGCGATTCCAGCAGAGCCAGAGCCCGCTGCACGCCGTCGCCAGTGGGATCGCCCGCACGAAAGAGATCACCGCCGTAGGCCGGCACGGCGATCGCCGGATGGGGCGAGCCTTGATGCAGGAGGCGGAAGAGGGCCATCAGCCGCGGGAAGGCCATCGTGCGCGACCGCCGCCGCTCCGCCGTGAGCCGATCGAGCTGGTCGATGAGGCCCCGCAGGCTGTAGGCCTGATGGTAGACGGGGTTGTCGCACGGCAGGAGCTCGCGGGCCTCGGCGAAGAGCACGACCACGAGCCGCATGATGTAGTGGCAGGCGGCGACGTAGAGGTCGGTACCGTCGTGGTCGTCCCACGCGGGGCCGATGAGCGGCTGCCGACTCTTGAGCAGGGCCTCGACCGCGCGGCGGACGCGCTCGCCGAGTTCCTTCGAGAGCTTGGCCTGGCCGCGGCGGCTGTCGCGGATCGCCAGGAGTAGCGGCGAGAGCGGGGCGGCGGCACGGCTGAGCGAAAGCGGCGACAGGATTCGCCGCAGCAACAACACCTCGGGCGAGAGCTGGTCGGCGTCGAGCCACCGGTCGGCATCCCATTCGGCCCATGCGGTGTTGTCGGTGTCGGCCCAGATCAGCCGCCACTGCCGGCCGTTGGTGAGCAATGCGAGCGGCACGCCGCGACGCCGCATGTATTCGAGGGTCTGGGCCGCCGGCCGCCGACCCTTGCCGACGCCGATGCGATCGACGGCTGCCGTGAAGACGGCTAGCGACTCGCCTGCGGGCCCGGTCCACAGCCGGCGGGGCTTGAGCTCGGTGCCGTCGAGGAGTTTTTCAGTGTCATCCGGCCCGAGATTCGTTCCTTTCCGCCAGCCAGCCTGCAGGCCGCAGATGTCGTGGAGCACGAGATCCAAGAGGCCGCTGATGGCCGCGGTCGTCGGCTTGTCGGGGTCGAGGGCGACAAGGGCCGACCGGACCTTGTCGGCAGTGCCGAATCGCGGCGGCGTGATCTCGGGCAATTCGTCGAGCGCAGCGGGCTCGAGGAGGTTTCCGCCGTGCCGCAGGCTCGTCCACGTGTCATTCAGGGAAACCGTGTCACGGAGGCTCATGCAGCACCTCCGGGGAGACGAATCTCGACGGAGATGGGATAGACCTGTGCGTCTCCGCGGAGCGAGTAGCGGGCTGGGAGCACGTTCTTGAGGGTTCGCTCCTCCTCGACCTTCAGCCGCTCCTGCACCGTCTCATAGTGGCTGCGGCGGAGAGCAAGTTCGGCTTCGAGGTCGGCGAGGCGCTTTTGCTCCTCGCGGTCGATCTCGGAAAAGAGCGCGAGCTGCTGGGCCTTCTCCCGCAGCTTCGCGGCCTCCTTGGCGAGGCGGGCGAGTTGGTTGTCGCCGATCGCTTTTTCAAGTTCCTTGCGTCGCTTCTCGAACCGTTTTTGCTCGATCTCCCGAACGGACTTTCCGGCGGTTTCGATACGGCTGGCGAGTGAGGCCGTCAGTTGCGTCTTGAGGACATTCACGTACTGCTTGAGGTCATCGTCGATCTCGTCCCAGATGTCGCGGGCGGCATCGCGGTCGCCGGCCTTGGGCGGTCCGTTCAACTCGCGGGCGGCTTGGTGGGGCAGCGGGTCGCCGAGTTTGCCGCCGCGCACGGGGAAGGCGTGCGTGCGCACCCAGTGGTGGCAGGGCTCGCGGAGTTCGTTGACGGCCAGTTCCTCGATCGTGAGTAGCACAAGGGCGTCGGCGCCCGCGGGTAGCTTGCCGGACCGCACGGTCCAGCGAGTGGCGGCTGCCGGTCCGCCCGGGAAGCGATACCGCGCGAACGTGGACATCACGCGGTGGTAGAGCATGTCGCCCAAGTGGAGGAGCCGGGCGTCGGGCTCGGGCGTGTAGACAGGCCGCCCGGTCGGCGTGCCGTCGTGGGTTTGGACGAAGTGCTCGGGGTCGAAGACGAGCGAGACCATCGGGCCGGTACGGTCACCTTGGCGCAGCGTGTCGTCCACGAGTTCCTGCCAAAGCACCGGAATCGGATGGACCAGCCGATCGCGACCGTGGCCGTCGGCTTGGAGCCGAGGGCGGCCGGCCTCGATCGCCATCGCGGTTTCGAGCGTTTCCCGCAGCGTGGAGGGATCGAGGTCGAGCTCGGCCTTCAGTTCTTCGAGCTTGGCCTGATCCTCGGCGCCGGGCAGCGGGGCTGCGGACGGGAGATCGTCGGCCACATCCGCGTTGGCAGCCTTCGCCGACTGGATTGCGGCGTCGAGCAGCGTGTCCACCTTCTCGGCGTCCTCGTCGAGCTCGAAGTAGGCGAGGATCGCATCAGCAAAAATCTCATCGGTGACGACGCGGTCTTCGCGGGTCTGGCTTCGCTTGCGGAGCACACGGCCCATGAAGCCGAGGAAGGCGTCGTCGTCGCTGTCGAAGTGGTAGATGAAGACGTCCCGCTTCTGGCCGTGCCGGTCGAGACGGCCGTTGCGCTGCTCCATCCGGGACGGGTTCCACGGGATGTCCCAGTGGAGCATCGTGCGGGCGGCCCGCTGGAGATTGAGGCCCTCGCCGGCCGCGTCGGTGGCGATGAGCACACGGGCCGTGCCGCGGGGGTCGTTGAAGGCTTTCTTGACGGCGTCGCGTTCCGCGTCGTTCATGCCGCCGAACATCTGGAGAAGCCAAGGGCCGTCGCCGTAGCGGGCCCGGAGGCGAGCAGAGAGGTATTCGAGCGTGGCGAGGTATTCGCTGAAGATCACGATCCGCTCGTCGTCGCGCCATTTATCGCCGTGCCGCAGCTGGTCGTCGAGCAGCTTCTCGAGGGCAGTCAGGCGCGCGTCAGCCTTCACCTTTACTGCCCTGGCAGCGACCTCCTTGAGGCGGGCTGCAGGATCGAGCTCGGCAGGGACATGGGACACCCCGATGGTGTCGACTGCCTTCGTGACCTGGGCGATCGGCTCGGCCAAAGCGGTCTTCCACTTTCGCAGCCACGCGCCGACGGTCTTGTCGGCGTGTCGCTGACGGCTTTCACGTTCGAGGTCGTCGTCGGTGTCGCCCGCCGTGGCGTCGCGCACCCGCGTCACCGCGGCGGCGGATCCTTCGTCGTCAGCGGCGATGCCTTCCATGAGCGACAGCCAGCTCTGGCCGAATGCCCACGGCCCCGAGATAAGCCGCTTGCGGAGCACCTCGGTTGCGAACGCGGCGGCCGTGCGGTCCTCGTGGCTGCTGTCCTTCGTTGCTTCCTTGAGCGACTTGCGGAAGCCGGCCAGGGCGTCGTGGAGGGCTCGCTCCGGCGGAGTGAAGGCCAGTTGCGGGAGGGCGGTCACGTGCCGCTCGGAAAACCGGGCAGGCTCATTCATCGCCGTGTAGCACGAGTTGATCTCGCTCTTGAGCCGGCGGATCACGGTCTCGCCGACGCGGCGGCGATCTTCGTCGTCGAGCTCAATCTTGCGGGTGAATCGCACGGGGTCGAGGGCTTCAAGAAGGCCGGAGAACGACCGCGTGTGGCCATTGTGCGGCGTGGCCGACAGGAACAGGCGGTGCTCAAACCACGGTGCGATCCGCTGGAGCATCTTCGAGACATCGGAGTCGGTGCCGAACGCTGCGGGGGCGAGGTTGTGGGCCTCGTCAACGATGAGCAGGTCCCACTTGAGACGGCCGTCTTCGCCGGGCTCGCCGGCACTACGGAACTGCTCGAGTACGTCGGGCTGCTTAAGGTAGTCGTAGCTCGTGATGATTCGCTCGTAGGTACGCCACGGATTCGCGTCGAGGCCGAGTTCCCGCTGGAGTTTGAGCGTCTTCGGGCGATCAACGACCTCGAACGGCAGGGCAAACTTCTCCGCCATCTCGTCCCGCCACTGGCTGCGGAGCAATGCGGGACCGAGCACGAGCACGCGACGGATGCGGCGGCGGAGCATGAGTTCGCGGATCACCATTCCAGCTTGGATGGTTTTGCCGAGACCGACGGCGTCGGCGAGCATGAGCGCGACCCGCGGCATCTCGAGCGCTCGGAGGACCGGCACGAGCTGGTAGGCCTCGGGGTGGATGGCGCCGTAGAGGGGAGCGGCGAGCGGCGGGCGATCCTCTGCGAGGCCCGAGAAGGGGAGCGACGGAGTGAGGGCAGCCCAGCGGGCGGCGCGGACCATGGCGTCGAACTCCCGCGGGTCCATCGGCGGCGTGCCCGCCACCTGCGGGAGCGTGGCGGGCGAGAGCACGTCGGTGCCCGGCTCGACTTCCCACAGGAACGTGTCGCTCTCGACCCCTGTGCCGTCGGTGTATTCCACCTCGACCATGTGGAACCGGCCGGAGTCCTCGGCGTCGAACGCCTGGACGCCAGTGATCATCGCCCGCCTGTTGCGGACGACGGCCATCATTCCTTCACGTGGGCTGGGGGTGGGCATGCGGGCCTGTTGAGGATGCTGCAGATTGGATGCCGGTGTTCGGAGAAGAGTGGAAAGGAAACAGCAGCGCTTTGGCACTGCCACCGATCGCCACCGCGGCAACAGAGTACCAGTTCTGCCCACTCCTTCGGAGGGGCTTGGCTGCGACAGGCAACGAGGCGCCCTGGGCTTTTAGCCGACCTTGGAGATGTCGCTATCACTCGGCGGCCGCCGTCGGCCTCCACCACTGCAACTCCACGATCCGCCGCAACCAATGGTTGACGGCCAAAAGCATTTCCATCGTCACGACGTGACCCTCGTATGCCGTCAGCACCAGGTCGTCAGGGGCTGAGTAGTTCGGGTATTTGCGGCCGGATAGCGATTTCCAGCCGCGGCCCAAAACAGTCGCAACCTTGTTTTGGATACCCACCCACTCCTGCCGTCGCTCCGGGCTTCGGCCGTGAGCTTCACGATTACGAAGAGCGTCTATCAACTTGAGCATGCTGGCATCATCGATCAATGCTTGCGATTGCTTCCATAATTGCCGACGCCGCCACGCCTCAGGTGACGACTCGTTTTCAGGAGGCGCGTCTGTGCAAATCACATCTTCCATAGCCTCAACAACAGCAACGTAAATCTTCTTGGCATTCTTCTCGAGGTGTGCCCAGACTTGCGTGGGCGACAACTGCCGGCCCGGTGCATCGAGCGCAGCGTCTCGCATGGCTACTACTTCCGGCCACGTTTCGATTCGAAAAAGTCGACGCGCATCGGCTGTGCTCCGTGCACTCAGATGAAACTCCTCGAATACGTTCAACTGATCACGTAGCCGGTCTGCCACTTCGCCATACCAATGGTTTACGATCGAGGGCCGCGATTCCCATGATGACCGATCCTTTGGACTGACTCGAAAACACGCCAGCAGTGATTCGGCAATTCTGTTCTGCACGCGGACCAGGTGAGTAGGAGAAGTATCTGGACCTATTTTGCTCTTCTCCTGAAACGCCTTGACGCATACGTAGTCGTCCGCCGCTAAACCCGCGTCGACTGCAGATCGCCAACGGAGGTAATGAAACAGGGTCTCCGGCGGGATGTGGTTGTCTGACACAGGGCCTGCCGGGAGCACCGGGCACAGCCCTGCAGTCAATGCGTATGCCGCATGAAGCCACCGAAGGAACACAGTCCAGGTAGTGGCCTGCTCCCGCCGAAAAATATCACGCGCTTCGCCGAATCCTCGTCCTGGCGATACGCCTTGCACATGAAGACGGTGTTGCAGCCATTCGACAAATTCCATCGCAATCTGTTCAAAGTATTCGCTGGTCGTGACCGGCGGGTTGACGGCGGGTTCTTGAATGACGACCTGTTCGTCGGGTGTTGCGGTTACTTCTATCGTGGCACAGGCTTCGCGGAGCGATTCTCCGATCGCCCGGATTTGCGAGAACGGCTCGCCCTCGGGGCAGCCATTCAGGTACGCGGCAATTCCACGAAGGTGGTGCCAATACTCGGTCGTTGCAATGGCGTAGTCGCGGGAGAGAAAGAAAAAATCGAGACTAGACTCGGCCTCCAACATGCAGACGTCTATGTCTTTCTGACGGAAGATGATCCGATTCATAATCGGGATGCCGGAGCCATCGTTGGGCCTGTGGGGCTGAACCGCACCGGTCCAGCGAGCTGCCAGCACCCATTCGATCAGCGGCCACATCTTTTTTCCGGTGACGCTATCGCCTGATGATTCGACCTTCTCCTGCCATGGATGCCAGTCAGCCAGCAGGCGTCGAAGCTTCAGGTCCGGATACAAGTGCCGGAGCATCATTGTGGTAAGTCGCTCGGCTGACATCCGAAGCTTCTTGAGCGGCCCCGACACAAATCGATGGCCGCGACGAATAGACTCGAAATGGAAATCGGGCCTGCCTGCCAATTGCCGCCACCGATACGCAGTTTGCACAAAGTCTCCATGGCGGAGCGAGTGTAAGACCGTGCGCAGTTCACGCCGCTGTCGACGCGGCACGTTCATCGCGTTCCGACGAACCATCACGCCGGTGACTTCATGCCCATCAGCTGAGGTCGATGACCTCGTTTTTTTCTCGTTAAGGCGATAGGAGGAGCCCTCGAGTACCTTAGAGATAATGGTCTGGCAGCGTTCGCCAAAAGTCGCTGGCGACATCCCGGCTCCCGCGCCGTGTGGCGCCAACCCAGAAATCGTCATGTCATCGAAATATCGCGTGTATTTTACGCGACCCCGACCAAACTCCTGGTCCAGCATCTCAACAAGACGATCGTCGTAAGGGCTGAACGCGGCATTAGCCAGCAATGGCGACAGAGGCGATCCCTGCGGAAGTCGCCCGCGATGTGTTCCTGCGCGTGCGACAAATACTCTCAGTTCATCCGTCCACTTGATCGTTTTCAGCTTGTTGCAGTCTGCAAGAAATGACGGGTACATCCATGAATGCGAGGGATCTACGGCTAAGGGGGCCCGGGATCCAACGTGTTGGAGCCCACGAATCACGTCGGCGACCGAAGTCGACGGGAAAAAGTCTTTTATGTCGAAGGACGCAACCATGCTTCGATGCATGTGCATTGCAGCGTTGGCGAACGTTGGTCCTACGAGGCCTCTTCTTGCTCCAAATACATGCACCCCGATCGCTTGATCGATGGTAGGTTGCAAGAGGCGGAGTAGCGACTTTTGCGTCGTCTTGAGTACGCGATTGGGAATCCAGAGGTGACGGCTCTTCTTTCCTTGCTGGATGACCACCCGACGGTAGAGCGGCCCCCAGGGGCTTTGGCCCTCGGGAGCAGATCGTAACGTGGCGAGAGCGTTGGGCCGAAAAGCCATCGCACATACATGTCGGCTTGTAAGCCACGCATAGCGTTGGCGAAGCCCGACAAGAGCAAGATCGATTAGCTGTCGCCGCTCGCGAGACGGCAGACGAACATGGACGAGTTCACGGACTGCCGGACTTGGCCCGTACACCCACGCAAATAGGAGCGAGCGACGATCGACAAGTCCGCGGGCCTTCTCAATCCAGCTGACCAGCATCGGACCGATGACTTCACGCATGTCGTCATTGGCAACCGTCTGTGCGGTATTTTTGCGACTGGCAGGCTCTTGCGTTGAGGCCGTCAGCTGTTCGACCCACGCGCGGATAAAGTAGTCGATACACGCGGACGGGGTTTTACGCGCGCCGGCCCCAAACCATATGCCGACGAGTTGCTGGGGCGGTATGACGGAAAGGCTTCTGCGGAGTAGGACCGCACCGCAAGTGTCAGGCCCAAGGCCGCCACCCAGGCGGGCTTCTATCTGTACGTCCAGTATTCGCCGATCGTCTTCGGTATGAATCTGCATGAATGCACAAGCAAAGAAGAACGGCAGTGCGGAGGTCCTGCGTCAGGTGCGCTCGAGTTGCCCGCGCGAAGGCAATCCGAAAGCCTCGGACAGAAAAAATCTTCTCCCATGTGCCTCAGCGTCGTTTGCAACGCCTACACCATCGTCATGGGAATGCAGCCAGGTGCGCCTCCGCACTGCCGCGACAGTAGTCTGCCACCCCCCCTTGCTGGCGACAAGATGCCGATCGCTTCTGCCACAGATGATCGCTTGCCGGAGGGCGGCTGCACCGTCAGGAAGTAGCGGCGATAGTCTCGGCCTAGCATCAGGGCCGTCAAGTTCTCCGACTGGTCGCAGCACGCAAGGACTGTCGCGCAGCGGACCGCTCTCAGACCTCGAATCTGTCACACAACAGCCGGCGTGATGGGGGCGGTTTCGTCCAGCGGGTTTCCGTGCAGGCGGCAAGACCTCGCGGCCGGTACTCATGAGAATGGGGCCGAGTAACGCTTAAGGCGAGAGTAACGACGGGTTCGGCGACGAACGCAGCGACGGGCCGTGCGGACGTCCTGCCCCATGCTCCTTGGAGCAACTAGCTACCGCAGAGTAGCTAAACGTCGCTGCACTTTGTGACCGCCTCACGCTGCGATTTTCAACCGGCGTTCGCCTCTTCGCCTGGTCAATCGAGTTGATGATTCATCGCCCCCTTAGTCTCTCGCCCTCTTGGTGCCTGGAAAGTCAAAGGCAACCTTCCCGTCGAGGCCTACCACCAGCGGCGCCTTGAACGGGCGGCCCGAGCGGCCCTGAAATCCTTCAAGGAACTCCGTACGGCCGGTAGCGATCAACTGGCCAATCTCGTCGCGGGCGATCTCCCGTTCACACCAGAGCTTCTTCACGAAAAACTTGCACGTGGGCTCATCGCCCATCGCATTATCGCAGGCATACCGCATCGCTCGCTCGTGCACTGCGCCGCCGCAGTGTGGGCAGGCGCCCATCGGCGGCTGGTCTGCTGACGGCGTTTCCTCATCGTCGTTGAAGAAGACCTCGTAGCGGCTCGTCTCCGCGATCCAGCGGATGCACGCTGGGTAGGTTTTTCGGGTCTTCTTGCTCACGAACCCGTCGAGTGGACCCACGACGCCAGCCGTGAGGAGCGTGTGAAGCTCGTGCGGCAGTAGGTGACGGCCACGAATGATCTTCGGAATCCGGACCGACCCGTCCGGCGTCGCGTAGTCCTGCAGCAGTTCGACAAACGACTGAGTCGTGCCCGGCAGACAGATGTCGGGAAGCTCCTGCAGCACGAGGTCCACAGGCGACGCGACCGTCTTTCGAACCAGTTCCTCAGTCAATGCCCGGATCGCAGCCCGGAATGTCTCCATCCTGCATGTGCCCGCCTCGATCTCCGCCAGCCGAGCCTCCCACGTGCCCGTCATCTCCGGGCTCGTGAGCACCTCGAGCCGCAGCCGCTCCAGAACCTTCTTTAGCGACATCGCCCTCGGCGTGGCATGGAGTTCCCGGCCCTTTCGCACGAGATAGCCGTCCTCAAGCAGCTTCGTGATGATGTTGGTGCGGGTGGCCGCCGTGCCGAGGCCCGTGCCCCGCATCGCCTCCTGGGCTTCCTCGTCATCCACGAGCTTGCCCGCCGTCTCCATCGCCTTTACCAGCGTGCCGTCCGTGAAATGTCCCCGCGGCGGCGTGGTCTGGCGCTCCTCCGTTGCGACGGATGTGAGCTCAGCCGACCCGCTCCCGTCGGCGGCACCGCCATGCCCCACGGGCAGCGTCTCAACGGTTTTTCCGTACACGGCCCGCCATCCCGGCACGCGGATCGTTCGTGCGACCGCCTCGAACGTCTCGCCCGCCACGGTGAAGGTGAGAGTATGCACGGTCGTCTCCGAGGGCGGCAGGAACGCCGCCACGAACCGCTTCAGCACGAGCTCATAGATCTTCTGCTCGCCCTCGGTGAGTTCGGGCCGCTCACTCGCGATCTCGGCGGGGACGATCGCAAAGTGATCGCCCACCTTCGCACTGTCAAAGACACGCTTGTTCGCCGGATCAACCCCGCGGGCCAGGGCATCGGCCGCCGAGCCGGCGAGGGCGGGCACGGCTGTGGCGATCTGCTGGAGCCGCTCACGAACCGTCTCCACGTCGTCCTCGGGCCGCAGGTGCTGCGACTCCGTGCGGGGATATGTGATCAGCTTCTTCTCGTACAGCGACTGGGCGATCTTCTGCGTGCGGTCGGCCGGAAACCCAAACTGGCTGCTGGCATCGGCGAGCAGGTCGTTGAGCTTGAAGAGCAGCGGCGACTGCTTCACCTCCACTCGCTGCCGGGATACGACGGTCGCCGTCTGCCCCGTCACCTTCTGCACGATCGCCTCGGCACGGCCGCGACTGCCGATCCGCCGCCCCTGATCGTCATCCGCTTCTGATCGCCGCGTCGTCCAGGCCGCCTCGATCACGCTGCCATCGGCGAGCGTGAACGAACCGGTGAGAAGCCAGTAGGGCTGGGGCACGAACGCCGCGATCTCGAGGTCCCTCTTGCAGACCAGCATCAGTGTCGGGGTCTGAACGCGGCCGGCATGCGTCATGTCGAAGCGGCCGGCGCGGCTCAGGATCCCCGTCAGCGCCTTCGTCATATTGATGCCGATCCAGAAGTCGGCGAGCGAACGGGAAACCGCGGCATCCGCCAGCCCCTGCACGGCCGACGCCGGTCGCAGCTCAGTGAACGCCCGGCGGATGGCGGCTACCGTCATCGACTGCAGCCACAGCCGCTGCACGGGCTTCGTGCAGCCCGCATGCTGCATGATCTCCCAGAAGATCAGTTCGCCCTCGCGGCCGGCGTCGCAGGCATTAATCACGCCGGTCACGTCGTCGCGGCCCAGAAGGCTCACGAGTTCGGCAAGCCGCTTGGCCTGCCGCGGCGCCGGCTTCATCTCTAGCTGCTCGGGCAGCAGCGGGAGGTCGGCGAGTTTCCAGGTCTTCGGCAGCGTGCTTGTGAGCAGGTGGCCGGCAGCGGCGGCGATGAGCATCGTGGGGGACTCGTGGACGTCGCCATGCTTCGTGAAGCCGCCGAGGGCCTTGGCGATGTCGGCGGCCACCGACGGCTTCTCGGCGATGACGAGCGTCTTGTGCTGCGGCAGGGAGTTGCGGGCTGCGGCGATCATGTCGTGTGCTCCAGTGAGGAATGCCGTTCGTGAAGTGTCTGTCTGAGGTCGACGACACCGGCGTCGTCTTTTTTCAGAACTAGAGCCACATCGACACGCCGTCAAGGAAA
>Ga0208864_1000066_pt1 | contig 31258 bp, 26 predicted proteins | sample CryBogmetaGMA05M_FD_184542 | JGI IMG/M metagenome (GOLD analysis project Ga0208864, IMG submission 184542) | Freshwater microbial communities from Crystal Bog, Wisconsin, USA - MA0.5M (SPAdes) | ecosystem: Environmental > Aquatic > Freshwater > Lake | place: Crystal Bog, Wisconsin, USA...
TCCCGCCACCGCGCCACGCAGGCGGCCGCCGCCGACATCGACGGGCCGGCCGCCTGCGTGGCGCGGTGGCGGGAGGTGTTCGGTGACCGGCTCGTGGCGCTCGTCGAGGTGGCCCTCGAGGGGGACGACCGGCAGCGGCTCGAGTGGTTTGCGGCACTCGGCCGGCGGACGCTGGTGCCGCTCGTGGCTGCCGGCGACGTCCGCTATCACGAGCGGTCGCGGCTGCCCCTCTTCGACGCGCTGGCCGCCGTGCGGCACGGCGGCACGGTCGAGGAGATCCGGGGGCGCCTGCTCACCAATGGCGAGCGTCACCTGCACGACCGCCGGCGGATCGCCGAGCGGTTTGCCGCGCTGCCGGGCGCAGTCGAACGCACGGTCGAGGTCGCCACCCGCTGCGGTTTCTCGCTGGCCGAGCTGCGATACGAGTATCCCGACGCGACCGTGCCCGCCGGCAGCACGCCCCGGGAGCACCTCGCGCGGATGGTGTGGAGGGGGGCGGAGAAGCGGTATCCCGGCGGCGTGCCCGACCGGGTGCGGTCGCTCGTCGACCACGAGCTCGGGATCGTGGCCGAGTTGGGCTACGAGTCCTACTTCCTCACGGTGTTCGAGGTCGTGCGGTTCGCCCGCGGCCGCGGCATCCTCTGCCAGGGCCGCGGCTCGGCCGCCAACTCGGTGATCTGCTACTGCCTGGGGATCACGTCGGTCGATCCGGCGCGGATGGACGTGCTCTTCGAGCGGTTCATCAGCCGGGAGCGGTGCGAGCCGCCCGACATCGACGTCGACTTCGAGCACGACCGGCGCGAGGAGGTCATCCAGCACATCTACGACACCTACGGCCGCGACCGGGCGGCGATGACCGCCGAGGTGATCTCCTACCGGCTGCGGTCGGCGGTGCGCGACATGGCCAAGGTGCTCGGATTCTCGCTCGACCGCGTGGAACGGATCGCCGGTGTGCTCGACGCGGGGGACGACGTGGAGCGGCTGCCGGGCCGGCTCGCCGAGGCCGGGCTCGATCCCGCCAGCGAGGCCTGCACGCGGCTGGTGGCGCTCGTCGGCCAGCTCGTCGGCTTCCCCCGGCATCTCGGCCAGCACGTCGGCGGCATGGTGATGACGCGGGGCGACTTGTGCGACCTCGTGCCGATCCAGCCGGCCGCGATGGACGGCCGCACCGTCATCCAGTGGGACAAGAACGACCTCGACGAGTTGGGCATCCTCAAGGTGGATTGCCTCGCGCTGGGGATGCTCACCGCGATCCATCGGGCTTTCGACCTCGTGGCGGCCGCGGGCGGCCCCCGGCTCTCGCTGGCCACGGTGCCGGCCGAGGATCCGGAGGTCTACGCGATGATCTCGCGGGCCGACACGGTGGGCGTGTTCCAGATCGAGAGCCGGGCCCAGATGAGCATGCTGCCCCGGCTCAAGCCGGCCTGCTTCTACGATCTCGTCATCGAGGTGGCGATCGTGCGGCCCGGGCCGATCCAGGGGGACATGGTGCATCCCTACCTGCGCCGCCGCGCCGGAGAGGAGCCGATCACCTACCCCAACGAGGCCATCCGCGCGGTGCTGGAGAAGACGTTGGGGGTGCCGCTCTTCCAGGAGCAGGCGATGCGGCTGGCGGTCGTGGCGGCCGGCTTCACGCCCGGCGAAGCGGACCAGCTGCGGCGGGCGATGGGAGCCTGGCGGCGGCCGGGCGTGATCGACGAGTTCCGCCGCCGGCTTATCGACGGCATGGTCGCCCGGGGACTCGCGCCGCAGTTCGCCGAGCAGGTCTTCGGGCAGATCCGCGGCTTCGGCGAATACGGCTTTCCGGAGTCGCACGCGACGAGCTTCGCGCTCCTGGTCTACGTGTCGGCGTGGCTCAAGCGGCACCATCCGGCCGCCTTCACCGCCGCGCTGCTCGGCAGCCAGCCGATGGGGTTCTACGCACCGGCGCAGCTGGTGCGCGACGCCCGGTCACACGGCGTCAGGGTGCTGCCGGTCGACGTGAACGCCAGCGGCTGGCACGCCGGCGTGGAGGTTGCCCGCATGCCCGCCGGTCGGTCACGACGCCCGGTTGTTGGGTCGCCCGCCGTCAAGCCGTCGGCGACGGTGGCTGGGTCGCCCGCCGTCAAGCCGTCGGCGACGGTGGCTGGGTCGCCCGCCGTCAAGCCGTCGGCGACGGTGGCCGTGCGGTTGGGGCTCGAGCAGGTGCACGGGCTGGGGGAGGCGGTGGGCCGGCGGATCGAAGAGGCACGGCGGAATGGTTCCTTCCGGCTCGTGCGGGATCTCGTGCGTCGGGCGCGGCTCGACCGGGAGTCGTTGCTGCATCTCGCCCGCGCGGGGGCGCTGGCATCGCTGGGGCTCGATCGCCGCCGTGCCGTCTGGGAGGCGATGCAGGGATTCGACCAGCCGGGCCGCCTGCCGCTGCTCGATGCGCTCGAGGCGTCCGGCCGTGGCGACGACGATGATGCAGACGATGACGACGATGATGCCGATGATGCCGACGGTGCCGGTGCCGGCAGTCTCGACCACGATGCAGGCGACGGCGCCGCCAGGGAGGGCGGCGGCCGTCGCGTGCCGCTGCCGGCGATGTCGCCGCAGGAGGAGGTGATCGCCGACTATCGCTCGTCGGGGCTCTCGCTCGCAGCCCACCCTCTTTCCTTCGAGCGGGCGCGGCTCGCGGAGACGGGTGTCGCTCCCATCGCCGAGGCCGTCGCGGCGCCGGAGGGACGCCGTGTCGTCGTGGCCGGTATCGTGCTCACCCGGCAGCGGCCCGCCACGGCCCGGGGACTCATTTTTCTGTCCCTCGAGGACGAGACCGGCGCGGCGAACATCGTGGTGCGGCCCGATGTCTGGCAGGCCGCCCACCACGAAGCCCGCCGCGCCGCGGTGCTCGTCGTGCACGGGCGGATCCAGCGGCGCGGCCAGGTCGTGCACGTGCTGGCGACGCGGCTCGAGACCGTGGCTGTCCCCCCCCTGCCCCGCATGTCACGCGATTTCCACTGACGTTCTCCGCCGCGGTTCACCGACGCCCGTCGGCACGGTTCCACCCCCGCCCGCCGTCGCGGCCAGCGCCCGGTGCACCTCCGCCGCGGCCACGTTGGAAACCCAGCCTCCGCGGCCCGTGGCCGTCGGGCCGTCGCGGCGAGCCCGGAAACGCCGTTCCCCGGCCGGAGCAGCGCGGGTTTTTCGCGGTGGAAAAAGGCCGGCAGGACTTTGTTAGAACAGGGGTCGCCCCAGGCACGCGGGATGCCATGAATCGGTCGGTTCCGCCCCGTGCCTCACCGATTCGAGGCCGTGCAGGCCTCGAACGAGGTTCCGCGAATCGGCGGGGGCGACCGCTTCGCCCGCCACGCGACAGCCGCATGCACTCCGCCGCCGTCACCACGACGAACCTCGGCATCGGCAGCCTCTCCCGCGGCAAGGTCCGCGACTGCTACCGCATCGATCATGCACGGCACGGTCCGGCGCTGCTCCTCGTGAGCACCGACCGCATCAGCGCCTTCGACTGGGTGCTGCCCACGCCGATCCCCGACAAGGGGAAGGTGCTCACCGCGATCTCCGCCTTCTGGTTCGACCGGCTCGCGGCCGGCCCCGCCCCGCAGGCCCATCACCTGATCACGACCGACGTCGACGCCATGGATCTTCCCGCGACCGTGGATCGCGACATGCTCCGCGGCCGGACGATGCTCGTGCGGCAGGCCGAGGTGATTCCCTTCGAGTGTGTGGTGCGTGGGTGGCTGGCGGGATCGGGGCTCGCCGAGTATCGGCGGAGCGGCACCGTGTGCGGCGTCCGCCTGCCGCCGGGGCTCGGCCCCGGATCCCGGCTCCCTGAGCCGATCTTCACCCCGGCCACGAAGGCCGAGACCGGCCACGACGAGAACGTCTCCTTCGACGTGATGGCCGACCGCATCGGCCTCGATCGCGCACGCGAACTGCGCGAGCGGAGCCTCGCGGTGTTCCGGCACGGCGCGGTGCATGCCGAGTCGTGCGGCATCGTCGTGGCCGACACGAAGTTCGAGTGGGGACGCGGCCGGGATGGCGGGCTCTTGCTCGTGGACGAGGTGCTCACGCCCGACAGTTCGCGGTTTTGGCCGGCTGACCAGGCCACCGGCACGCGGGTGCCCGACTCCTTCGACAAGCAGTTCGTGAGGGACTGGCTCGAGTCGAGCGGCTGGGACAAGACCAGCCCGCCGCCGCCGCTCCCCGACGCCGTCGTGGCCGGCACGCGTGAGAAATACCTCGAGGCCTGCCGGCTGCTCACGGGCAGGCTGCCGTAGGGGTGCTCTCCCGCGTTGCGGCCCGCGGGAGAGCCCGTCCTCGTCCTTGTCGGGGCCCCGGGCCACGGCGGCGTTTCGCTGCGGAAATGCCCTCGTTTCTGCCCTAGGGACGTCCGGGAACCGCAACTAGAATCGGCCGGCAGGCTCGCCCGCCCCCGCCGCACCCTTCGGATCCCCGCCCCATGCTCCGCTACTGGACCGCCGGAGAATCGCACGGCCCCGCGCTCATCGCCCTCGTCGACGGCTTCCCCGCCGGACTCCCCGTCGACACCGGGGCGATCGACGCCGAACTCGTGCGTCGTCAGGGGGGCTACGGCCGCGGCGGCCGTCAGCGGATCGAGACCGACGCCGTGCGGATTCTCTCCGGTGTGTGGCGTGGCAGCACGCTCGGCAGTCCGCTCGCCCTCGAGGTGGTCAACAAGGACGCCAAGCTCGAGCGGCTCGAGGAGGTCGACAGGCCGCGGCCTGGACACGCCGACCTGCCCGGTGCGATCAAGCATTTCGGCGGCGTCCGGGCCGTGCTCGAGCGGGCGAGCGCCCGCGAGACCGCGGCGCGGGTGGCCGCCGGGGCGCTCGCCCGGCAGCTGCTGGCGGTTTTCGGCATCGAGGTCGCCGGCTGGGTGACGGCGCTCGGCGGCGTCGAGCTCGGCGCCCGCGCGGGAACGCTGCCCGAACTGCGGGGCATCCGCGATGCGAGTGCCGTCTACTCGCTGCATCCCGACCGCGACGGGGAGGTGACGGAGCTCATCGACCGCGTGGGCAAGGAGGGGGACACGCTCGGGGGCGTCGTCGAGGTGCGGGTGGACGGGCTGCCGATCGGCCTCGGCACGCACGCCCAGTGGGATCGCAAGCTCGACGGACTCCTCGCGCAGGCCGTCATGGCCGTGCAGGCCATCAAGGGCGTGGAGATCGGCATGGGCTTCGGTGTCGCCGGTCGCCGCGGCTCGGAAGTGCACGATCCCATCCAGTACGACCCCGCCCTCCGCGACGGACCGCGGCTGGGCTTCACCCGGCCCACCAATAACGCGGGGGGCCTCGAGGCCGGCATGACCAACGGGCAGCCGCTCGTCGTGCGGGCCGCCATGAAGCCGATCAGCACGCTGCGCAAGCCCCTCGGATCGGTGAACCTCCGCACGAAGGAGGCGGAGGAGGCCGCCTACGAGCGGAGCGACGTCTGCGCGGTGAGCGCCTGCAGCGTGATCGTGGAAAACGTCGTGGCGTTCGCGGTGGCGACGGCGCTGGTCGACAAGTTCGGCGGCGACAGCATCGAGGAGATGCGGGCCCGCTGGAACCTCTACCACGAGATGGCGCGAAGTCGCTGACGCACCGGGCCGCACCGGCGCCGGCGCGAGACCACCGGCAGGGAACAGGGATGTTCATCGAACGCTCGTCGTCGCGGATCCGCCTCGCGCGCACGCTCTTCATCGTGCTCGGTCTGCTGCCCTGCGCGTGCCTGTGCGGCTGGGCGGCGGTGCGGCACTCGCGCGGCCATCGCGAGGCCATCGAGCGTCGCTTCGGGCTCGTGCTCGGGGTTCCGGTGCGGATCGGCCGCGTGGAGCACGTGCGGCCCGACGCGCTGCGGCTGCGGGATTGCGTGGTCGTTCCCCCCGAGGCCGCCGCCGAGCTGCGGTTTCCCGTCGTCGACCTGGAGTGGTCGGCCAGCGAACTGCGGGTGAGGGTCGGACGGTTCGACGGGGATGCCGCGGCGATCCGGGCGATCGCGGGGCTGGCCCGCGACTGGCTGCGGCAGCCCGCCCGCTTTCCGCTCGATTGCGTGGTGGATGTCGGCGAGTGCGCCTGGCGCGGCCGTCCCCTCCGCGCCGGGGCGTCGTCGTCGGCCATGCCGTCCGCGGTGCGGGTCGAGTGCGTGGCGGCGCACGGGTCGCGGGCCGTGCGTGTCCGCCGGAATGCCGGGGCCGATGCCGACGAGCTCCGCGCGGTGGCGACGGCGTCCGGTGGCGAGACGACGCTCGAGGTCACCGGCAGGATCACCGGTCCGCTGCCCCTTTCGCTCGCGCTGGCTGCCGCGGGGATCGACGGGCGGGCGATCGCGGTCGGTGAAGAGGCCTGTGTCTCCGGCGAGCTGGATGCGGTGGTGGTGCGGGGACAGTCGCGCGGGCAGGCCCGCGGGATCGTGGACGGCATCGACCTGGCCGCGGCCACCGCGGAGTTGCCGCACCGCACCGGCGGCGTCGCCTCCGTGAAGATCGAGCGGCTCGTCTGGGATCGCGGCCGCATCGGCGGGTTCGAGGCGGCCTGCTCGGTCGCCCGGGGCCGCGTCTCGCAGCGGCTTCTCGACACGCTTGTCACCACGCTCGGCTGCCGTCCCGGCCCCGCCTACCGGGCGCTCGATCGGGAGGATTCCCGCGTGTTCGACGACGTCGAGGCCCGCGTGCGCATCGACGGCCACGGCCTCGATCTGCGGAGCGCGCCGGGCCGCGACGGTTCCCTGGCGCGGGTGCAGGGGATGTCGATCATCGGGGAGCCGGGCCGCATCGTGCCGCTCGATCGGCTCGCCTGGGCGATCGCGCCGGCGTCGGCCCCGGCGGTGCCCGCGACCGCCGCGAGCACCTGGCTGATGGACGTTTTTTCCGATGGCGGCGCCGCCGATGCCGCACCCGTGGAACGGGGCGGGCCGGCGGGACGGACGCTGCCTGAACAGGCGGGAAGACCGCAGTCGCGCAGCGGATTTTGACCGAGTTTTGACGCGGCTCCGACGCCTCGGCGACCGGTTGCGCTGGCCAGAATGCCGCGCGGCCGTCAGAGTATGCCGAGCCTCGGACGTCGGCCTGACTCGGCCGCTGTTCCCGTTGCCAACCGATGGGCTCCTGCGTCGGCCTCATGCGCCGGCCTCCTGCGCCGGCCTCACGACGCGGCCTCACGAAAGGTTCCGATGACTCCTCCTCCCCAGACGCTGTCGCCCCCGAGACCCTCACGCCCGCGGCCCGAAGCCGAGGGGCCTGACGGCGAACCGCATGCCGCGGAGGCCCGCCCTGCCGGTGCGGCAGGGCTCGATCAGGATTTCGGCCGCTCGGCCGTCCACGACCCCCGCGTCGCCGCCGGCGACGTGTCGGCCGACGTCGAGCCGCGGCCGGAAGGGGTCGCCTCCGTCACCGGGTTGAATTGGCCCGTGTTCCTCTGGATCGCCGGCATTCACGTGGCGGCGCTGACGGCGCCGTGGTGCTTTTCCTGGTCGGGGCTGGCGATCTGTCTGGTGCTCTACTGGGTGACCGGCAGCCTCGGCGTCTGCCTCGGGTACCACCGCCTCCTCACGCATGGCAGTTTCTCGACGCTGCGGCCTGTGCGGCTGTTTTTCGCCTGGCTCGGCGGCATCTCCGGCGAGGGATCGGCCCTGATGTGGGTGGCCGACCACCGCAAGCACCACGCCTTCAGCGATCATGAAGGGGATCCGCACACGCCCCGCGACGGCGGCCTGTGGTCGCACATGCTCTGGCTGTTCCCGAAGCGTTCCGCCGCCGAACTCGCGGCGCACATGCGGCGCTGGGCCCCCGATCTCGACCGCGATCCCTGGATGCGGTTTTTTCATGCGACGTTCCTCCTCTCGCACTTCGCCGTGGGCGGGGCCCTGCTGGCCGCCGGCTGGTACGTGGGCGGCCCGCGGCTCGGTGTGTCGTGGCTCGTCTGGGGCCTTGCCGTGCGCATGGTGATCGTGTTTCACGTGACCTGGTTCGTGAACTCGGCGACCCACATGTGGGGCTACCGGAACTACGAGACGACCGACGACTCGCGGAACCTCTGGTGGGTCGGCCTCCTCGCCTTCGGTGAGGGCTGGCACAACAACCACCACGCCTTCCAGCGGATGGCCAGGCACGGACACCGCTGGTGGGAGGTCGACGTGACGTACTGGGCGATCCTCGCCCTGGAGGCGGTCGGGTTGGCGTGGAACGTCGTCCACACTCCCCATGGGCGCAGCGGCCTGGCCGCGACGTCCGCCCGGCGCTCCGCAGCGTCGTGACGCCGCTATTTCCCGGGGGCTGAACGGCTTTCGCCTTCCGCTGTTGCAATCCCCGGGCCCGCCGATATGCTGTGACGAAGAAACCCCAATTCAACAATCAATGCCACCCGAGGATGGGTGAATCTGGCTGATGTCGCTTACCAAAGAACGCAAGAACGAACTGATCGGTGCGTACCGGCGAGGGACCGCCGACACCGGGTCTGCCGAGATTCAAATCGCCCTGTTGACGGGCAGGATTTCGCATCTCACCGACCATTTCAAGAAGCACACCAAGGATTTCGCCAGTCGGCGCGGTCTGCTCATGATGGTGAGCCGCCGTCGGCAGCTTCTCGACTATCTCAAGCGCGTCGCGCCACAGCGGTATCTCGACGTCATCCGACGGTTGGAGATTCGCAAGTAGAGCCCTGCCTGCGGGCCCCGGAGTTCGCTCCGGCGGCATGTGGCATTGATTGGCGATGTTCCTCGGACGGGTGGGCCGGCAGGATCTGCCCGGCATCCGTCGTCGGCGGAACGCGCGAAGGACGGGTGCCCGGGATCATGTGCCCGGGGTGCGTTCGATCGGCCGCTCGCCCGCCGGATCAGGCTCACACCGTGGGCTTCTGCGGGCGCTGGAGATGCCAGGCTCGTTCCCGGCGGTCTGCCGGCAGCCTGAGCGTGGCAAACCGTTCCGCGTTGCGGCGGCATGGCCACGACGCGACGGCATGGGCGGCATGATCGACGCGGAATGGACCGCGAAACGTTGGACTGAAAGAAAAAGGAAGCAATCTTGAAACATCGCGTTGAACGACAGATCGGCGACAACGTCCTCTTCATCGAGACCGGTTTTCTCGCCAAGCAGGCCGCGGGCAGCGTGCTCGTCGGCTACGGCGACACGCGCGTCCTGGTGGCGTCGGCGACCGGCACGCCCCGGGCGGGCATCGACTTCTTCCCGCTCACCTGCGACTACCGTGAGCGCGTGGCGGCGGCGGGCAAGTTTCCCGGCGGCTTCCTCAAGCGCGAGGGGCGGCCGACGATGAAGGAAACGCTCACCAGCCGGCTCATGGACCGGCCGATCCGCCCCCTCTTCCCCGAGGGCTTCTACGACGAGGTGCAGGTGCAGGCGCAGGTGCTCGCCAGCGACCGGCAGAATGACCCCGACATCCTCGCCATGGTCGGCGCGTCGGCGGCGCTGTGCGTGTCGCCACTGCCCTTCCGCGGGCCGCTCGGCAGCATCCGTCTGGCCCAGGTCGACGGCGTCTTCGTGCCGCTGCCCACGCAGGAACAGCTCGAGGAGAGCGATCTCGATCTCGTGGTGTCGGGCAGTCCCACCGCGGTGCTGATGATCGAGGGGTTCGCGCGGGAGATGCCGGAGGCGCGGATGCTCGAGGCGCTCGCGGAGGCCCACCGCTACATCCGCACCATCTGCGAGATGCAGGAGGAGCTCGTGCGGCTGGCGGGCAAGCCGAAGAAGGAATACGTGTTGGCCGACTACTCCGGCCTGCGCGACCGCCTCACCCGCGGCTATCTCGCGGAGCTGAAGGGGGCCAAGTCCATCGCCGGCAAGGCCGACCGCGGCCAGGCCGTGAAGGCGCTGCGGGAGCGGGCCAAGGCCGAGGTGGCCCCGTCCGAGCCGGCGGGTTCGGCCAAGGCCGGCGACGCCGGCGGCGTCAGCGACGGCGACTTCGCCCACGTCTGGCACGGGCTCGAGGAGCGGGCCGTGCGGGACCTCATCATGGAGGGCAAGCGGCCCGACGGCCGCAACCACGTCTCGCTGCGGGCGATCCACTGCGACGTCGATCTCCTCCCGCGGGTGCACGGCTCGGCGCTCTTCCAGCGCGGCGAGACGCAGGCGCTCATCACGGTGACGCTCGGCACGGGGCGCGACGAGCAGCGGGTCGACGGGCTGATCGACGAGTATTCGAAGAAGTTCATGCTCGACTACTACTTCCCCTCCTACTCGGTGGGCGAGGTGCGACCGATCCGCGGGCCGGGCCGCCGTGAAATCGGCCACGGTGCGCTCGCCGAACGCAGCGTCAAGCCGGTGCTTCCCGATCCCGACACGTTTCCCTACACGATCCGGGTGATCTCCGACATCCTCGAGTCGAACGGCTCGAGCTCGATGGCCTCGGTCTGCGGGGCGACGCTCGGCCTGATGGCGGCCGGCGTGCCGATCTCCAATCCCGTCGCCGGCATCTCCGTGGGCCTCGTGAAGCAGTCGGAGAACGACTGGGTGCTCCTCACCGACATCATCGGTGACGAGGATCACTACGGCGACATGGACTTCAAGATCGCCGGCTCGCACGTCGGCATCACGGGCATCCAGCTCGACCTGAAGATCGACGGCATCTCGCCGGCGATCATCGAGGGCACGCTGCGGCAGTCCCGCGAGGCCCGGCTGGAGATCCTGCGGAACATGCTGTCCGCGATCCGCCGGCCCCGCGAGGAGATCTCGCAATGGGCGCCGCGACTGCTCCGCACGAAGATCGATCCGGAGAAGATCGGTCTCCTGATCGGCCCGGGTGGCAAGACGATCCGGGCGATCCAGGAGTCCACCGGCGCGAGCATCGAGGTGGAGGACGACGGCACCGTCACGGTGGCCAGCCACGACGCCGAGGGGGCGATGGGGGCCATGGCGAAGATCGAGGCCCTCACCGCTTCGATCCAGATCGGCCGGATCTACGAGGGGCGCGTGACGAGCGTGAAGGACTTCGGCGCCTTCGTCGAACTCGTGCCCGGCAAGGACGGCCTGTGCCACGTCAGTGAGCTGTCGGAGGAGTACGTCGCGAGCGTCGCCGACGTCTGCCGCGTCGGGGACATCATGCGGGTGAAGGTGATCGCGGTCGACGACCAGGATCGCGTGAAGCTGAGCCGCAAGGCCGTCCTGCGGGAGCAGGCCCAGCAGGGCGGTGGCCAGCCCGGCCGCTGACCCCGGCTGCGGCGACCGTCCAGCGAAGCCCCCTTGGAGCAGGAGCGGCCATGTCGTCCGACGACGATCTCAGCCGCTCGCGGGCGGAAACGTATGCGGAGTTTGCGGCTCTCGTGGGCGCCCTGGCCCACGAGATCCGCAACCCGCTGTCCACGATCCGCCTCAACATGGAGCTGCTGGCGGAGGACTTCGAGCAGACCGATCCCGAGTCGCCCACGAAAAACCGTGACCGGCGGGCCAAGGCGAAGATCGACCTCGTGCGGCAGGAGTGCGACCGTCTGCAGAAGCTGCTCGGCGATTTTCTCGACTTCGCCCGGCAGGAGACGCTCGTGCTCGAGCCGGGCAGCCTGAACGTCGAGATCGCGCAGCTGCTCGATTTCTTCGCGCCGCGGGCCCGGGACGCGAACGTCGAGATCCTGCGGTATCTCGATCCCGAGCTGCCCACCGTGCGCCTCGACCGGGAGACCCTCCGTTCGGCGGTGCTCAATCTCCTCATCAACGCGGTGCAGGCGATGGAGGGGGGCGGGCAGTTGGTCGTGCGCACGCGGCCGGCCGGCCTCGGCGTCCTCCTGGAATTGATCGACACCGGCCCGGGGATGGATCCCGAGACGCTCGCCAAGGTGTTCCGCACGTTCTATTCGACGAAGCAGGGCGGATCGGGGCTGGGGCTGCCGACGGCCCGGAAGATCGTCGAGGCCCATGGCGGCACGATCGACGTCGAAAGCGCGCCGGGACGGGGCACGAAGGTCACGATCTGGCTGCCCGCCCCGCCCCGCCTCCCCACGGCCGACGCCGGGCCGGCGCGGGCCGCCGCGGCGTCGGGGGGCGGACGCGGTCGGCAACTGGACGGAGCGCCGGGCGGGTTCGTACCATCGCCGTCATGAGCCAAGCCCGGGAATCCCCCCCCTCCGTCCCCACGTCAGCCGCCGGCGCGCAGTCGAGCGTGCGGGTGCTCGTCGTCGACAACGACATCGTGCATGCGCGGACGATGGGCGAGGCCCTGAGCCGGCTCGGCTACCAGGTGACGGTCGTGGGCAGCGGATCCGAGGGGGGGCGGCGGATCGAGCAGGACGTCTTCGACGTCGTCGTCACCGACCTGATGATGAACGACATCGGCGGGCTCGAGATCCTGGCGCGGGCGAAGCAGGTCTCCGCGGAGACGGAGGTGATCGTCGTCACGGGCCACGGCACCGTGCCCTCGGCGGTCGCCGCGATGCAGCAGGGCGCGTTCACCTACCTGCAGAAGCCGCTCGATCTCGGCCATCTGCGGTCGGCGGTGGAGAAGGCCTCGGAGGGCATCCGGCTGAAGCGGCAGAATCTCGAGCTCAACCGGCGGCTCGACGAGAAGTTCGGCTTCGAGGGGGTCGTCGGCTCGAGCCCGCAGATGCTGGCGCTGGTGGAACGCCTCAAGCGGATCGCGCCGACCGACGCGACGGTGCTCATCCAGGGGGAGACCGGCACCGGCAAGGAGCTGGTGGCCCAGGCGATCCACCAGAACAGCCCGCGGAAAAACAAGCCCTTCGTGGCCCTCAACTGCGCGGCGCTCAGCGAGAACATCCTCGAGAGCGAGCTGTTCGGACACGTCCGCGGCGCGTTCACCGACGCGTCGAGCGACCGGATGGGGAAGTTCGAGTACGCCAATGGCGGCACGCTCTTTCTCGACGAGGTGGGCGACATGCCCACGGCCACGCAGATCAAGCTGCTGCGGGTGCTCGAGTCCGGCGAGATCACCCGGGTGGGGTCCAACGCGCCGGTCCGCGTCAATGTCCGCATCCTGTCGGCCACCAACCGGCATCTCGAGGACGCGATCGCGGCGGGCTTCTTCCGCAGCGACCTCTACCACCGGCTCAAGGTCGTGACGATCGCAATCCCCACGCTGCGGGAACGCGCCGCCGACATCCCCCTGCTCATCGAGCACTTCGTGCGGCAGTTCTCCCGCCGCCACGGCAAGTCGATCAAGGGCGTGTCGCTGGCCGCCCGCGTCAAGCTCGGCAGCTACCCCTGGCCGGGCAACGTGCGGCAGCTGCGGAACGTCGTCGAGAGCATGGTCGTCGTCGATTGCGACGAGACGCTCGACGTGGACGACCTGCCGCTGGAGCTCGACCCGGGGACGGCCGCTCCGGTGGCTGCCGCGCCTGCCGGCGAACCGCAGGCCGGGCTGGCGGCGCTCGTGGGCCGCCCGCTGGAGGAAGTGGAGCGGCTCTTCATCGCCGAGACGCTCCGGCTCACCGGGGGCAACCGCGAGCAGGCCGCCGAGATGCTCGGGATCGGCGAGCGCACCCTCTACCGGAAGATCAAGGAGTATCAGCTGTCCTGACCGGGCCGCTGCCTCCGGCCGGAGGGACCCATCGCATGCCGCGCATCCACACATTGCCGATGTCGGTGGTCAATCGCATCGCCGCCGGCGAGGTCGTTGAGCGTCCGGCGAGCGTCCTCAAGGAGCTGCTCGAGAACGCCCTCGATTCCGGCGCCACGCGGGTCGACGCGGAACTCGAGCAGGGGGGCGTGGGGCTCGTGCGGGTCGTCGACGACGGTGGCGGCATCGATCCCGAAGATCTGCCGCTGGCCGTCACGGCCCATGCCACGAGCAAGCTGCGCGTGGCGGAGGATCTCGAGCGGATCGCCACGCTGGGGTTCCGCGGCGAGGCCCTGGCGAGCATCGCGGAGGTGGCGCGGGTGGTGATCCGCTCGCGGGTGCCCGGGGGGACCGGCGCGGCCCTCACGGTCGACGGCGGCCGGATGGGGGAGGTGACGCCGGCGGGCTCGGCCGCGGGCACGACCGTCGAGGTGCACCAGCTCTTCGGCAACGTGCCCGCGCGGCGGGCCTTCCTCCGCGCGCCGCAGACGGAGTGGTCGCACTGCTCGGAGGCGTTCGTGCGCACGGCGCTGGCGCATCGCGAGGTGGCGATGTCGCTGACGCACAATGGCCGGCGCGTCCACGATCTGCCGGCCGTCACCTCGTGGCGGGATCGGATCGGCGGGCTCTTCGGCGTGGAGCTCGCGGCCCGGTTGATCGAGATCGAGGCCGACGACGGCGAGATCGCGGTGGCGGGCCTCGTGGGTCGGCCCGAGGACGACGTGGCCGGCACGCGGTTGCAGCACCTCTTCGTGGGCGGGCGGCCGTTCCGCGACCGCTCGATCCTCCACGCCGTCCAGGAGGGGTACCGCGGACTCCTGCTCTCGGGCCGCCAGCCGATCGCGTTCCTGGCGTTCGATCTGCCGGCCGAGATGGTCGACGTGAACGTCCATCCCGCGAAGATGGAGGTGCGGTTCCGCGAACCGTCGCGGCTCTACCGGCTCGTGCTCGCGGCCCTGCGGTCGGCCTTTCTGCAGGGGGGCACGTCCACCAGGCTCGCGCCCCCGGAGGCCCCTTGGACCGCGCCGCCGCTGACCCACGCCGGCCGTGCCCCCGTCGCCCCATGGCCCACCCCGGCGGCGCCCTCCGCCGCGCCCGGCCGCAGCACCGCCGGGGAGGCGGATTGGGAACGCGACGAGCGGTCGATCGGCATGGCCGAGACGATCATCGGCCCGCCGGTCCCGGCGGACGGCCCCGCCGTCGCCCCCGCCGCCGGCGGCACCGCCTTTCCGTCGCGGTCGCCGGCTCGGCCGGCCGCCTCCGGCGCCGCCGTCCAGATGCACAACCGTTACATCGTCGTGGAGAGCGGCGACGGCATCGAGGTGATCGACCAGCACGCACTGCACGAGCGGTTGCTCTACGAGCGGCTCCGGGCCGCGGTGGCGGGGGGCAGCCTGGAGGTGCAGCCGCTGCTCATCCCCGAGCGGGTCGAACTCGCGGCGGCCGAACTGGAGCTCGTGACCGAGCACGCCGACAGCCTGGCCCGGGCCGGGATGCGGGTGGAGCCGTTCGGCGGGTCGACCGTGATCGTCACGTCCAAGCCGGTGCTCGCGGGATCGACCCCGGCGGCGGAGATCGTCCACGAGATCCTCGGCCGACTGGCGGCCGGCGCGGCCCGCGGGGACACGTCGCTCCTGATCGACGAGGTGCTCCACGGGCTGGCCTGCAGGGCGGCGATCAAGGCCGGCGACCCGCTCTCGCCGGCGGAGGTGGACGCGCTCGTCCGTGATCGCGACGACGTCCCGGAATCGCACCACTGTCCCCACGGCCGGCCGACCTCGCTCGTGCTCTCGCGGCACGATCTCGACCGCCAGTTCCGCCGCACCTGAGGCCGCGACGACCGCGGAGCCAGCACCATGATCTGCGTCAGCATCGGACGGGGCCGCCATCGCCACGTGCTCGCGGAGCACAAGCACCTCGCGGACCACGGCGTCGAACTGGTGGAGCTGCGGCTCGACTTCATCGAAGGAACGGTGCAGGTGCCGCGGCTGCTCCGCGACCGCCCCTGCCCCGCGATCGTCACCTGCCGCCGCGCCGCCGACGGCGGCCGGTGGAGTGGCTCCGAGGAGGCCCGGCGGCTCGTGCTGCGGACGGCGATCGTCGAGGGGGCCGACTACATCGACCTCGAGGACGACGTGGCCGCCACCGTGCCGCGCTACGGCACGACGAAACGGATCATCAGCCACCACGACTTCCGCCGCACGCCCCCCGACCTCGAGGAACTGCACGCGCGGCTGACGGCCCTCGACGCCGACATCGTCAAGATCGCGACGATGGCCAACCACCCCGACGACAACCTGCGGATGCTCGACCTCGTGCGGTCGGCCCGCGTGCCCACCGTGGGGCTTTGCATGGGCGACATCGGGATGCCCACCCGGGTGCTCACCGGCCGCTGCGGCGCCCCCTTCACGTTCGCGACGTTCCAGGACGACCGTGTGATGGCGCCGGGGCAGATCGGCTGGCGGCTGATGCGCGACCTCTACCGCTACGACGCCGTGACGACGGCGACGCGGCTCTACGGCGTGGTCGCCGATCCGGTGGGGCACAGCCTCAGCCCCGTCGTCCACAACGCCGCTCTGGCGGCGGCGGGCATCGACGCGGTGTACCTGCCGTTCCGGGTGCCGGCGGAACAGATCGACGACTTTCTCCGCACCGCGTCCCGCTGGCCGTTGGCCGGCCTGAGCGTGACGATCCCCCACAAGGAGTCGGTGCTCGCGCACGCCGCGACGCAGGACGAACTCGTCACCCGGATCGGCGCGGCCAACACGCTCAGCTTCGGTCCCGACGGCATCGCCGCGTTCAACACCGATGCGACGGCCGCCGTGGAGAGCCTGCTGGCGGGGATCGAGGAGCACGAGGACGACACCCGGGCCAAGGGGCTCGCGGTGCGGACGGCCCTCGTGCTCGGCGCCGGCGGCGCCGCGCGGGCGGTGGCCTTCGGCCTGCGGCAGCGGGGCGTGGAGGTGACCGTGGCCTCGCGCACGCTCGACCGGGCGAAGCGGATCGCCGCGGAGGTCGGATGCAGGGCCGTCGACTGGAGCGTGCGGCACCGCACGCCCCACGACTGCATCGTCAACGCCACGCCCGTGGGCATGCATCCCAACGTCAACGAATCGCCCTTCGACAAGGAGCACCTGCGGAGCTACATGGTCGTGTTCGACACGGTCTACAATCCGGAGAACACGCTGCTCGTGAAGGAGGCCCGGGCGATCGGCTGCCGCATCGTCACCGGCGTCGACATGTTCGTGCGGCAGGCGGCGATCCAATTCCGCATCTGGCATGGCAGCGACGCGCCGGAGCAGGTGATGCGCGACGCGCTCAAGCGGGCGACGTCGTCGGCGCGGCATCGCGACTGACCGTCGCCGCAGCGGGTCCGTTGTGCGAGGAGTTCGATCCCATGCCACGCCTGACGCTCATCGGCTACCGGGGCACGGGGAAGTCCACCGTGGCCGCGCTCGTGGCGGCCCGCCTCGGAACTGCGGTCTGCGACGCCGATCGGGTCCTCGAGGAGCGGCTGGGCTGCACGATCGGCGACCTCATCGCGACGCGCGGCGAGCGGGTGTTCCGCGACGCGGAGGAGTCGTTGCTGGGAGAATTGCTCGATGGCTGCGCGGGCGTGCTCTCCACCGGGGGGGGCGTCGTGCTGCGGCCGGCCAATCGGCTCGCCCTGCGACGGCTGGGCCGTCCGGTGGTCTGGCTCGACGCCCGGGCCGACGTCGTCCGTGGCAGGCTCGCGGCCGATCCCGGCACGGCGCTCCATCGGCCCGGTCTCACGGGCTCCGATCCGCTGGCCGAGGTGGAGGCCGCCCTCGCCTTGCGGCTGCCGCTCTACGCCTCCTGCGCCGACCTGCGGGTGGACACGTCGGCGGTGACTCCGGAGGCCGTCGCCGTCACGGTGGCGACGTGGCTGGCCACCGAGTGGCCTGCGGCGGTGACCGCGGCCGCGACCCGGGCCGGGACCGCCTCCTGGGGGCCGCCATGATGGAGCCGCTCCCGCTTGTCGGTGCGATCCTGCCCCCGGCGAGCCACTGGGCATGGGCGGTGTTCGCGGCGGTCACGGGCGCGGTCGCCGGCCGCCTGCTCGGCGGATTCGTCGGGGGACTCCTCGACCGCGGTGTGTTCGCCGATGTCGCCGATTCCGGCGACGCCCCGCCGCCGCCGGCGGGACCCGCGCGAGCGGCGTCCGCGGGCCGGCGTTGGATGGCGGTCGCGGCGGCCGCCGCGTGCGTGGGGCTCTGGTGGTGGGAGGTGCGGTCGCTGGGGCTCCATGCGGAGAGCGGAGCCGGCCCCGGCCCCCAAGCCGGCGAGCTTGTCGCACGCTGGGCGGCGCACGCGCTCCTCTTCGCGTTCCTCGCGGCGGCCACGTGGATCGACCTGCGGCATCGGGTGATCCCCGACGGCGTGACGCTGCCGGGCGTGCTCCTCGGGCTCGTGACGCTCTGGACCCGGCCCGACGTGCTGCTGCCGGTGGCGTGCGAGGTGGAGCGGCCGTTCGGCCCGCCGCTGCCGGTGCCGGACGTGCTGGGGTGGCACGGGCCGCTGCGGTCGGGCGGCGGGCCCGAATGGATGGGGGCTGCACCCCACCCGGCCGGACTCCTCGTGTCGCTCGCGATCTTTCTGGCGTGGTGGAGCGTGTGCACGGCGCCGTGGCTCGACCCGGCCGAGGCCACGGATCGGCCCGGCGGGCGGTGGCGGCGGGTCGACCCGCGCACGCTCGTGCTGATCGCCGGACTCGGCGGGATCGCCGCCGCCTGGTGGCTCGGCGGCCTGCGGTTCCAGGGCCTCGAATCGGCGCTCGTCGGGGTGGCCGTGGCGGCGGGGCTCGTGTGGTGCGTCCGCGAAGGGGCGTCGCGGGCGCTCGGCCGCGAGGCGATGGGGCTCGGCGACGTCACGCTGATGGCGATGGTCGGCGCGTGGGTGGGCTGGCAGGCCGCGGTGGTGGCCTTCTTCCTGGCCGCGTTCCTCGGCCTCGCCCACGGCCTCGTGCAGGTCGTCCGCCATCGCGAAAGCGAGCTGCCCTACGGGCCGAGCCTCTGCCTGGCCAGCGTGCTCGTGATCGTCGGCTGGCGGTGGCTTTGGCCGGTCGTCGCGGGGGCGTTCGCCGACCCGCTGCTGCTGGCCGCGGTGCTCGGGGCGGTGGTCGTCCTCACGGCGGTGACGCTCGCCGTCTGGCGGTGGCTGCGGGGCTGACACGGCCTCTGACAGCCCGGGGCGCTCGCCATCCGCGGCCCGCGACGCCGCGGACGTTGCGGAAACGCCTCGCCGGGGCGACCTTGCCCGGTCTGCTCGGCTTTCCTACCATCCCGCCCCCCCATTCGGGCACGGAGCCGAGGCATGCCGATTCCCCGCCGGTCTACGAGCTGGGCCTGGAGGACGTCCGTCGTGGACAGTCTCGAGGCTGCGGCATCCCGCGTCGCGCGCATGCCGCGCGTCCGGGGTCGCGTCGCCGCGCTCGGCCTCGCGGTCGTCACGGCGGTCGGCTGCTCGAACCATCCCTTCCACAGGCCGGCCGCCGCGACCCCGGTGAGCCTCCTGCCTCCCCCGGGCGTGGCGGCGCCGGCGGCCACGCTGCCTCCGCCCGCCACGCCGTTGCCTTCGTTCACCGACACCGATCCCCGTCAGGTGCAGGCGACGCTGGCCCGCAGCCAGCAGGAGCGGCAGTTGCTCGAGGACGAGGTCACGGCGCTCCGCGAGCAGCTCGCGAGCACGTCGAGCCAGCTGGCGGCCTCCCGGGGCCTCGCGTCCCCCGGCGGCCCGATGCTCGCGGGGTCGGCGCTGCCCGCGGGACAGTCCGCGGTGGCGGGCGGCACCGTTCCCTACGCGGCCGGCATGCCAACGCCCGCGTCCCCCGGCGCGATGGCGCTCTCCGCGGGATTCGGGCAGCTCGCCCTGCCTGGCGTCGAGAAGCGGTTCGACGGCGGCGTCGTGCGGCTCGAGCTGCCCGCCGAGCGGCTCTTCGACAACGGCAGCGCCGCGCTGCTGCCCGGCGGCGCCTCCCTGCTCACGCAGGTCGCGGGCGAGATCGACCGCGTCTACCCCGGGCACTTCATCGGCATCGAGGGGCATGTCGACACCGAACCCGTCGAGTCCGCGACCTGGGGCTCGCCGCACCAGCTCACCGCCGCCCGCGCGGCGACGTTGTTCGACTTCTTCACGCTCCGCACGCCCCTCCGGCAGGCGCAGCTCTTCCTGGTGGCCCACGGGGCGAATCACCCGGTCGTGTCCAACGCGACCGCGGCCGGCCGCGCCCGCAACCGTCGCATGGAGCTGGTCGTCTACCCCGAGCGGGTCGCGTCCGCCGAGCCCCCCGCCGTCGAAGGGCCCTGATCGCCGCCCACGGCCGCGGTCCGGGGGAGCGCCAAAACGGCGGCCTGCCCGCACTTCCGGCCGCCCCGCGGGGGCCGTACACTCGGCCGCATGGTCACGATCGTCGATTACGGCAGCGGCAATCTCCGCAGCGTGCAGAAGGCCTGCGAGCGGATCGGGCTGGCGGCCCGCATCACCGACGATCCCAACGTCGTGGGCGAGTCCGACCGGCTGGTGCTGCCGGGCGTCGGCGCCTTCGGCGACGCGATGCAGGGGCTCAGGTCCCGCGGCCTTGTCGAGCCGATCCTCGCCCATCTCCGGGCCGACCGGCCGTTCCTCGGCATCTGCATGGGGCTGCAACTGCTCTTCGAGACGGGCCTCGAGGGGGGGCGGCACGCCGGGCTCGGCGTCCTCGCCGGGGAGGTGACCCGCTTCGAGGTGCCGGCGGGCACGAAGGTGCCTCACATGGGGTGGAACCAGGTGCGGTGGTCGCCGGCGGCCGCCGGCCCGTCCGCCGCCTGCCGCGGCGCGGGCCTCGAGGGGGAGCACTTCTACTTCGTCCACAGCTACGTGGCGCGGCCCGGCGACGCGTCGCTGGTCGCCGCGACGGCCGATTACTCCGGCCCGTTCTGCGCCGCGGTGGCCCGCGGCCGGCTTTTCGCCACGCAGTTCCACCCGGAGAAGAGCCAGGCCGCCGGCATGCTGCTCCTGCGGACGGTGCTCGCAGGCTGACCGTTCCGCTTCCGCACCCCGAGGAAACGTCCACCATGGAACTCTGGCCCGCCATCGACCTCCGCGGCGGCAGGTGCGTGCGGCTCCTGCAGGGTGACTACGCCCGCGAGACGGTGTTCGGCGACGATCCGGTGGCGATGGTGAGGCGGTTCGTCGCGGCCGGCGCCCGGCGGCTGCACGTCGTCGATCTCGAGGGCGCCCGCGACGGCGTGCCCGCGCAGGCCGAAATCGTCGGGCGGATGGTGGCCGCGGCTGGTGTGCCCTGCCAGCTCGGCGGCGGCATCCGCTCGCTCGAAACGGCCCGCGCCTACGTCGAGGCGGGCGTCGCCCGCCTCGTGGTGGGCAGCGTGGCGATCGAGTCTCCCGAATTGCTCGAGGCGCTGGCACGGGCCTATCCCGGCCGCATCGTGCTCGGGCTCGACGCGCGAGACGGCATGGTCGCGGTGCGCGGCTGGCGGGAGACCAGCCGGCTCTCCGCGCTCGACGTGGCCCGGCGGCACGCGGGGCTGCCGCTGGCCGGGATCGTCTACACCGACATCGCCCGCGACGGCATGCTCTCCGGCCCGAATCTGCCCGCGCTGGCCGAGATGGTCCGCGGCGTGCACCTGCCGGTGATCGCCTCCGGCGGCGTCTCGAACGCGGAGGACGTGCGGCAGGTGGCGGCCGTCGGCGCGGCGGGCTGCATCGTCGGCCGCGCGCTCTACGAGGGCACGCTCACCCTCGGCGACGCGCTCGCCGCCGCCGACGTGGCCCCCGGTGCCGCCGGCCGCTGAGCCTCCTCCCGGGAGCCGTGGTTCGACCGCGAGGTGCTCCGGGCAAGGACCGCTCCCGTGTGCCCGTGACCGCGTTCGAGGGGCCGTGCCGCCCCGGTCGTCGCGGGCCTGTTCCGGCTGCCCAGACTGCCGGGGTTTCCGGGGCGCGGGGGGCCGGCGGAAAAAATGCGGGAACCCTCAATTTCCCCCGGGCCGCCCGTCGAACGTAGAAAAGCCCCGTTTGCCGTCCCGCGCGGCCTTCCCTACCATCCAAATCATGGCCACCGACGTCCGGATCAAGGAACAGCTGCCGGAACTCACGCGACGCATCGTCGACACCTACCGCGACGTTCCGATCCACTATCTCGGCCATTGCCCGCTGCCGAACTACGAGTCGATCGTGGCGGCCTGCGAGGATCTCAAGGAGATCCTCTATCCGGGCTATCGGCGGCGTGAAAACCTCCACATGGGCAACGTCACCTACCACGTGGGCGACCTCGTGGACGGGCTGCACGACAAGCTCACGACGCAGATCAGCCGGGCGCTGCGGCACAGCATCGCCGTCCAACGGGCCGCGGCCGAGCAGGGCATCGACACGGCCGTCGTGCCCGACGCGGTGCAGCAGTGCACCGAGGAGGGGGATTTCGAGGCGCTCGGGCAGGCGAAGGCGGTGGAGTTTCTTGAGCGGATTCCCGACCTGCGGCGGGTGCTCGCCACCGACGTGCAGGCCGCCTACGACGGCGACCCGGCCGTCCGCACGCTCGACGAGGTGATCTTCTGCTATCCCGGCCTCGAGGCGGTCACGATCCACCGGCTCGCGAACCTCCTGCACCGTCTCGAGGTGCCGCTCATCCCGCGGATGATGGCGGAATGGGCGCACTCGCGGACGGGGATCGACATCCACCCCGGGGCGACGATCGGCGACCACTTCTTCATCGACCACGGCACGGGCGTCGTGATCGGCGAGACCTGCGAGATCGGCGGCCACGTGAAGCTCTACCAGGGCGTCACGCTCGGCGCGCTGTCGTTCCAGACCGACGCCGAGGGCAACCTCGTGCGCGGCACGAAGCGGCATCCCACGCTCGAGGATCGCGTGGTGGTCTACGCCAATGCGACGGTGCTCGGCGGGGCCACGCGGATCGGCCACGACTCGGTGATCGGCAGCAACGTCTGGCTGACCCGGTCGGTCGATCCGCACACCACCGTGGTGCTCGAGCGGCCCAAGCTCCGCATGCGGGGCGAGATGCCGCCCCCCGACGTCGACTACCAGATCTGACTACCAGATCTGACGCGGCCGGGCCCGGCGCCCGCGCGGCTGGTGCACTCGGATTCGTGTCGTGAACCGCGCGCTCACGACACCGGTTCGCGCCCGATTCCGGGCCGGCAAGGCCGGGAATCAAGCAACTTCGAGTGTCCTGAACTTCTGGTTCAGGACACTAGCGGCCTCGCGCGGCGGCCCGCACGACCGCGCGGGCGGTGGCGGCCGCGTCGAGTTTCGCGTCGATCGCCTCGGGGCCCGTGGCCCGCGCGGCCTGCACCTTCTCAAACTCGGCCCGGGCGGCGGCGAGGTCGAGTTTCTCCACCGGAATGGCCCGCTGCGTGATCACCGTGACGACGTCGTGGCCGACCTCCACAAACCCCCCGTCGACGAACATCCGCCGTACGGCGTCACCGGATCCCCCCTGCTCTCCCGTGATCCGCACCTCGCCCGCGCCGAGGCGGCCGATGAAGGGCGAGTGGCCGCCCGCCACGCCGCGCAGACCATCGAACAACGGCAGCGTGACCGACCGGGCCTGCGTGTCGAGGCTCGTCTGTTCAGGCGTCACGATCACGCAGCGCACCGCGCCGGTCTTCTTCGCGTCTGCCATCGTCGGGAAACTCCGGGGGCGTTGCGGGCGGGGCCGATTCAGGACTTGGCGGCCATCTTCCGGGCCTGCTCTTCGGCCTGCTCGATGGGGCCGACGTACATGAACGCCTGCTCCGGCAGGTGGTCCCACTTGCCGTCGGCGATCTCCTCGAAGGAGCGGATCGTGTCCTCGAGGCTCGTGATCTCGCCCGGCTTGCCCGTGAACACCTCGGCCACGAGGAACGGCTGCGAGAGGAACCGCTCCATGCGGCGGGCCCTGTGCACGACCAGCTTGTCCTCTTCCGAGAGCTCGTCGACGCCGAGGATGGCGATGATGTCCTGCAGTTCGCGGTACCGCTGCAGCGTCCGCTGCACCCGGCGGGCGATCTTGTAGTGCCGCTCGCCCACGTACTGCGGGTCGAGGATGCGGCTCGACGAGGCGAGCGGATCCACGGCCGGGTAGATGCCCTTCTCGGAGATCGACCGCTCGAGGTAGAGGAAGGCGTCGAGGTTGCCGAACGCGGTCGCCGGGGCGGGATCGGTCGGGTCGTCGGCGGGCACGTACACGGCCTGCACGCTCGTGATGGCCCCCTTCGACGTGCTCGTGATCCGTTCCTGCAACGCGCCCATCTCCGTGGCGAGCGTGGGCTGGTAGCCCACGGCGCTGGGCATGCGACCGAGCAGGGCGCTCACTTCGCTGCCCGCCTGCGAGAAGCGGAAGATGTTGTCGACGAAGAGCAGCGTGTCGGCTCCGGTCGTGTCGCGGAAATACTCGGCCATGGTCAGGGCCGAGAGCGCCACGCGGAGACGGGCTCCGGGCGGCTCGTTCATCTGACCGAACACCATGCACGTCTGCTCGATGACGCTCCGGCCGGTGTCGCCGATCTTGGCCTCCTGCATCTCGAGCCAGAGGTCGGTGCCCTCTCTCGTCCGCTCGCCCACCCCCGCGAACACCGAGTAGCCGCCGTGGGCACTGGCGATGCGGGCGATGAGCTCCGTGAGGATCACCGTCTTGCCGAGGCCGGCACCGCCGAAGAGGCCGGCCTTGCCGCCGCGGACGAAGGGCGTGAGCAGGTCGATCACCTTGATGCCCGTCTCGAAGAGCTCGGTCTTCGTGGTGAGATCCTTGATCGGCGGTGGGTCGCGGTGGATCGGCCACCGCTCCTTCGTCTCCACCGGCCCGCGGTTGTCGATCGGGTCGCCGAGGAGGTTGAAGACGCGGCCGAGCGTCGCCTTGCCCACCGGCACGGAGAGAGGCCCGCCGGTGTCGACCACCGCGGCGCCGCGGGTGAGGCCGTCGGTCGAGCCCAGGGCCACGCACCGCACCTTGCCGCCGCCGAGGTGCTGCTGCACCTCGCCGACGAGGTGCAGGTCGACACCCTTGTTGGAGCTGTCGATGCGGACGGCGTTGTAGATCGCCGGGATCGAGTTCTCGGGGAACTCCACGTCGAACGTCGAGCCGATGACCTGCGTGATGCTGCCGTTTGCCATTGCTTCAGAGCCTGTCTCTACGAGGGGGATGTGAGTGAGGGTGTGCCGTGAACGGGTGGAAGGCGTCGGGCGGTCGACTGGGCGTCGGAGGCGGGGCCGGTCCCGACTACTTCTTGAGCGCCTCCACGCCGCCGAGGATTTCCATGATCTCGCCGGTGATCTGCGACTGCCGGGCGCGGTTGTACTGCCGGGAGAGGCTCTTGATCAGCCCGCCGGCGTTCTCCGTGGCGGCCTTCATCGCCACCATCCGCGCCACCTGCTCGCTGACCGCCGCGTCGAGGAAACACTTGAAGAGGCGGGAGAGGAAGCTCGCCGGCAGGATCTCCTCGAGGATGCTCGCGGCCGACGGGTGGAAGTCGTACTCGTCGGAGGCGAGCTTCGCCTGGGCGGCCCCGGTCGTCGACGCCGGCGGGGCGAGCGGCAGGAGCGTCTCCGTCACGGCCTCCTGCTTGGCGATCGAGTGGAACCTCGTGTAGACGACGTCGAGGCGGTCGATCTCGCCCGCCGAGTAGGACTCGAGGTAGGCGCGGCCGATCGGGGCGACCGCGGCGAACTCGGGCTTGTCCTCGAACTGCGTGTACCGCTCCGCGACGTCGACGCCGCGGAACTTGAGCGCCGAGATGCCCCGCTTGCCGGACACGGCCACGTGCGCCGGCACCCGTTCGCTCTTCCATTGGCCCAGCAGGGCCGTCGACTGCCGCACGATGTTGGAGTTGTAGCCTCCGCAGAGCCCGCGGTTGCCGGTGAGCACGAGCACCGCCGTCCGCTTCGTCGGCCGGATCTCGAGCAGCGGGTGGGCGACGTCGGCCCCCACGCTGGCGATGTTCTCGAGGATCTTCGCCAGGTGCCGGGTGTAGTCCCGCGCCGCGACGGAGCGATCCATCGCCTTCTTGAACCGCGCGGTGGCGATGAGCTCCATCGTCCGCGTGATCTTGCGGATGTTCTTCACCGACTTGCGGCGGCGATCGAGTGCCCGGGCCTTTGCCATGGTGAGGTGCTTTCAGCGTGCGGCTGCGTGAATCCGAGCGGTCAACGCGCCCCGGCGAGTTGCCGGGAGTCGCTCCCCTTCGTGGCTCGCTGCCGCTTGTACTCGGCGATGGCGGCCTCGAGCTGCCGCTCGCCCTCGGCGTCGAGTTCCTTCGATTCGTCGATCCGGCGGCGCAGCTCGGGAATCTGGTCGCGGACGAACGTGAGGAAGCCCTTCTCCCAGTCGGCCACGTCCTCGCGCTTGACGTCGTCCAAGTGGCCGCGGGTGCCGGCGTAGATGCTCATCACCTGGTCGACCGTGTCCATCGGGGCGAACTGCCCCTGCTTGAGCAGCTCCACCATGCGGTAGCCGCGGTCGAGCCGCTGCTGCGTGGCCGCGTCGAGGTCGGTGCCGAGCTGGGCGAACGCCTCGAGTTCGCGGAACGACGCGAGGTCGAGACGCAGGCCGCCGGCCACCTTCTTCATCGCCTTCGTCTGGGCGGCACCGCCCACGCGGGACACCGAGATGCCGGCGTTCATGGCGGGCCGCTGGCCGGCGAAGAACAGGTCGGGCTGGAGGTAGATCTGACCGTCGGTGATCGAGATCACGTTGGTGGGGATGTAGGCCGACACCTCGCCTTCGAGGGTCTCGATGATCGGCAGGCTCGTCAACGAGCCGCCCCCCTTCTCCTTCGACAGCTTGGCCGACCGTTCGAGGAGGCGGCTGTGGGCGTAGAACACGTCGCCCGGGTAGGCCTCGCGACCCGGCGGCCGCCGCATCAGGAGCGAGAGCTGGCGGTAGGCGGTGGCCTGCTTGGAAAGGTCGTCGTAGACGATGAGCGCGTGCTGGCCGTTGTACATGAAGTGTTCGGCCATCGCCGTGCCCGAGTAGGGGGCGATGTATTGCAGCGGCGCGGCGGTGCTCGCCCCCGACACGATGACGGTCGTGTAGTCCATCGCGCCGTACTTGCGGAGCGTGTCGATGGCCACGGCCACCGACGAGTCCTTCTGGCCCACGGCCACGTAGAAGCACTTCACGCCGCTGTTCTTCTGGTTGATGATGGCGTCGATGCCGATCGCCGTCTTGCCGGTCTTGCGGTCACCGATGATGAGTTCGCGCTGGCCGCGGCCCACCGGCGTCATCGCGTCGATGGCCTTGATGCCCGTCTGCAACGGCTCGCGGACCGGCTGCCGCTCGGCGACACCCGGGGCGAGCGTTTCCACCGGCCGCCGCAGGTCGGTGACCACCGGGCCCTTGCCGTCGAGCGGATTGCCGAGCGGGTCGAGCACGCGGCCGATCACCGCGTCGCCGACGGGCACGCTGAGCAGTTTGCCGGTGCTCCGCACTTCGTCACCCTCGGTCACCTTCAGGTAGTCGCCGAGGATGATGACGCCCACCGAGTTCTCCTCGAGGTTGAACGCCAGCCCGGTGATGCCGCCGGGGAACTCGACCATCTCGCCGGCCATGACGCCGGAGAGACCCCAGACCCGCGCGATGCCGTCGCCCACCTCGAGCACGCGACCGACCTCGCGGACGTCGATCCGCGACTCGAAGCGGCCGATCTCCTCACGGAGTACCGAGGCGATCTCGTCCGTATTGAATTTCATGGATGCTCCTCTGCTTCAGCCGGTCCCGGAGCCGCACGAGGCTCGTGGCGACCGACTGGTCGTAGACGGTGTCGGCGACCCTGACCACCAGGCCGCCGATGAGTTCGGGTGAGATGACGAAGGTGGGGGCGAGCCGCTTGCCGACCGCTGCCTCCACCTCGCCGACGATGCGGGACTGCTCGGCCGGGTCGAGCGGCACGGCGGTGGTGATGGTGGCCTGGCTGAGGCCCTCCATCTCGTCCGCCAGCCGCGCGGCCGCCGCGGCCACCTGCGGCAGGATGCCCAGCCGTTCGTGGCGGGCGAGCACGTGGAGCGAGTTGAGCGTCGTCGGGGCGAGTTTGCCGGAGAAGATGCGGTCGATGACGGCCGACTTCTCCTCCGGCGTGATCCGCGGGGAGGCGAAGACGCCGGCGGCCGCGGGCGCCTTGGGCAGCACGTCGTGGACGATGCCGGCGAGTTCCTCGAGCACCTGCCCACGGCAGCCAGCCTTGTCGGCGGCCGCGATGATCGCCTGGGCGTAGACCTTCGCCAGCCGCTCGACGCCGATGTCGACACCGGTCCCGTGGCCGGCGGCGTGTCGGGCGGGCGTCTGCGAAGTGGTGGAGGATGACATCGACCGGTCCGGTTTCAGCTCGGGGCAATCACACGCAGGGCGGTCACACTCTGGACACTCGGGCTCAGGACGGTTCGATCCGGGAACGAGCGGGGAATCAGTTCACACTCGGCTTGCCGCCGAGCCCGGCGATGGAGTCGCGGACGAGCCTGGCCTGGTCGTCACGGCCGAGCTTCTCGCGGAGAAACTTGCCCGCCACCTCCACCGCGAGGTCGCCGGCCCGGTCGGCGATCGCGGCGAGCGCCTCGTCCTTGGCCAGTCCGATCTCGTGACGGGCGCGGTTCTTCTCCTCTTCGGCCGCCTTGCGGGCCTCGGCCACGATCGACTGCCGCGTGGCGTCGGCGTCGCGGCGGGCCTCCTCGAGCATGCCGCGGACCTCCTCGGAGGCCTCCGTGAGCCGCCGCTCGTAGGACGCGAGCATCCGCTTCGCCTCGTCGTTGGCGCGGTGGGTGGCGGCGATCGTGTCGGCGATCCCCTGCTCCCGCTTCGCCAGCCCTTCCATGATCGGCTTCCAGGCGAACTTCGTCAGCAACGCGAGCAGGGCGAGAAATACGACGAACGACCAGACGGCGAGGTCGGTCTGAAACCAGGCCGGACTCTCGAACGCCGCCTTCGTGCTCCCGGCCGGCACGTTGTGGCCGATCTCCGGGCCGTGGCCATGGGCGTCTCCGTGCCCGGCACCGTGGCCATGGCCGTCGTCGGCGGCCGACGCCGCCACCGGGGCGATCGCCAGCGGCACGAGCACGGCCGGAACCGTCAGTGAGAGCGACGCCGCGGCCACCGCGGCCCGCATGGCCATGCCGGCCGGCGAGCGACGACCCACCAGGACGGTGTGACGCGAGAGCATGAGGAGGTTCACGGGACTCGACTCCGCAAGGTGATCAAGAGCGACGACGATGGCCGGGCGCGGCGACTGGCTTCGAACTGACAAACCGGATGAAGATCCTCAACAGACGACGAACCGGAAGACTCGAGCACAGTGGCCTGCAGCGGCAACAACGAACTGCAACTGAACAACTGAACGCACCAAGCCCGGCGGCCGCCCGCGACCGGGGCGACGGGCAGGTCCGTCGAGGACACTGCCCGGCCGCCGCCGGTGCGCGGCGCCTTTGGCACCGTCCGGGAGCGGTCGACGCCCCCGGAACATTCGCCGGAACTCAGTTCTTCTGCGAGCAGATGAACAGCGCGTAGAACGTGAAGCCCTCGATGAGGGCGGCCGCGATGATCATCGCCGTCTGGATGCTGCCCGCGACCTCGGGCTGCCGCGACATGCCCTCGTAGGCGGCGGCCGCGAGACGGCTGATGCCCATCGCGGCGCCGATGACGACGAGGCCCACGCTGAACGGTGACGAGAAGTCGATCAGGGCACGGCCGACGCTGCCGGCTTCCTGGGCGCTGGCCACGCCGGCGAGCGCGATGGTGAGACAGACGGCCGCGAAGGCGGCGAGCGTACGAGCGGAAAGGATCGAGCTATACGACACGGGATCAGGCTCCTTCACAAAATGGGAATGGACGAGAGTCCGGGACGGGAAACGAAAAATCGGGAACGGGGCCGACGGCCCCGGTGAGGCGAGCGGGAAAGCCTAATGCTGGTGCACCGACGCGCCAATGAAGAGGGCCGAAAGAAACGTGAAAATGTAGGCCTGCAGGAAGGCCACGAACAGTTCGAGCAGGCTGAAGAGGGTGCAGCTCACGACGCTGATGCCCGTGACGGTGGCCCACATGCCCGTCGAGTAGGAGGCGGCCGCCGAGATCAGTCCCATGATGCCGAGCAGCACGAGGTGGCCGGCGACCATGTTGGCGAGGAGCCGCACGGCGAGGATGAGGTGCTTGATGCCGAGGCCGAGCATCTCGATCAAGAAGATCATCGGCTTGAGCAGGATCGCCAGCGGCAACGGCAGGTCCATGCTCGGCACCTGGTTGAGGAAGAAGCCGACGAATCCGAACTTCATCATCCCCGCGACCACCACCGTGAGGAGCGTGACGCCGGCGAGGGCGAGCGTGACGGAGAACGATGCCGTCGGGGAGCCCGCCCAGGGCACCATCCCCAGAAGGTTGCAGCCGAGCACGAAGAAAAAGAGCGTGAGCAGGAGCGGCACGAAGCGGTCGCCCTCGTGCACCTCGCGGTGGGCCGCGTGCGTTTGGTGTCCGTGCCCGTGGTCTTCCTGCCCGTGATCACCGTGACCGTGATCACCGTCAGCGTGGTCGCCGTGGTCGTGATCGTGGCTGTCGATGGCGGGACGGGCGATCTGATCCCTGACGAAGAGGATCATCGCCTCGAGCATGTTGGCGAACGGACCCCGCGCCGGCTCCCCCGACGCGAGCCGCTTCGCGAGCCGCGAGAAGAGCAGCAGGAGCACGCCCGCGAGCAGCAGCTCGAGGATCATGTACTTGGAGATGCAGAAGCCCGACTTTTTCTCGTAGAGGCTGTCGAGCGTGCCGAACGGCTGTGGGATGAGGATCTTCCCGTCGAGCGCCGCGTTGAACTCGGCCACGGACGGCATCGAGTCGGGGTCGGCCGCGAACGGCGTGCGGAGGAACTCCGGCACCTCGTCGAGCGTCTTCCAGCCGTGCCGCCAGAAAGCCTTCGGCACCTCGAAGTAGTAGGCGTCCTTGAGGTGGTAGATCGGGTTGGCTGACATGGGCGAAAGAAATCCTCGGTCACCGGTGGCGAGCCGGAGAGTGTGGTGTGGCGGGCCCCATCCGGTCAATGGCCCCGTCGGCAGCCCGCCCGGCTCACCATGATGTGCAGCAGCACGTCGGTGGCAAGCAGTGCCAGATAAAATGCGACCAGAACGCCCGCTGCATCGGCTGCCGGCGGCCCGTCGAGCTCCGAGGGGGCCGCGGGATGCCGCGCCGTGGTCAGCCACGCCAGGACGGCGAGCGGGGGGAGCGTGCGCAGGGTGATCGCCGCCAGTGACGCCACCAACGCGTGTCCGGGCTCGGCCGCCGGCCGCCGCGTGATGAGCCAGGCCGCGAGGGAACCGGGCAGGCAGGCGGCCGCGGCGCGGCCGACGGCACTCCCCCAGCCCGGCCGATCGCCCCCCGCCCAGAGCGCGACTGTCGCCACGGCCGCCGCCACGAGGAGCAGCAGGCAGATTCCGAGCACGCTGCCGGCGACGGAGCCGGCGGCCCCCTGGCCGCGCTCCCGTCGGGGGGGGCGGCGGTCGGTCGCGGCGTCGTCAGGGACCCCGTCGCTCATGGCCGCGACCGCCGGGAAATGGCCACGAGCTGGGAGAGGCCCGCCACGAAGCCGAGCACGAACCCGAGCGGGCCGAGGAACGTCAGCCCCAGCCGGGCGTCGAGCCAGTTGCCCGCCAGCCCGGGGAGGAACATCGACAGCCCGATCGCGGTGATTCTCGACACCCACACCAGCGCCTCGCCGACGGGCGAACCGGAGGAACGGCGCTGCGGGCGGGGCGGGGCGTCGGGCATGCCCGCACTCTACCAC
>Ga0208864_1000067_pt1 | contig 31192 bp, 30 predicted proteins | sample CryBogmetaGMA05M_FD_184542 | JGI IMG/M metagenome (GOLD analysis project Ga0208864, IMG submission 184542) | Freshwater microbial communities from Crystal Bog, Wisconsin, USA - MA0.5M (SPAdes) | ecosystem: Environmental > Aquatic > Freshwater > Lake | place: Crystal Bog, Wisconsin, USA...
GGCCTCTGGCCCAACAGGGGGATGAGGAGCTCGCAATAGGCAGAAGCCTGAACCAGGAAGGTGGTTTTGGGTTTGGAGGAGAGCTTGCACTCAATCGGGATATAGCTCCAGGCACCCAACGCCGAGGGCTGCTCGATCCTGCGCAGCAGGTCAGCAGAGCCGCGCATCTCGTCATTGCAGAGCGAGGCCTGGTGGATGAAGTCAAACCCATCAGCCATGGCGGCTTTGGTGGACTCGTAATCGCTGTCGTTCTGCTTGCCGGGTAGGCGCGCTACCCGATGCCCTTGGGCCTCCAGCTTGGTGAGCAGAACTTGCTCATGGCGCAGGCCATCGGCAAAGAGTGTTTGATCCAGGGCCGAGGGCGCAGGCCTTTCGCCTACAAAAAGTTTCTGGGCTGAAAGCTCCTCCCACCATGCGCCCACAACCGGGCTAACGCTGAAAAGAGAAAGTTTGCTTGGGGTTATTAGGTAGGTCGGATTCATACTCATTCAGTTGAATATCTGGATCAGTTTTTGTTCAAGCCGTGGATCCTTGTTCCGAATGCTTCCTTGTAGAAAGTCTCCATTCTAATCACATCCTCCTTCCTGGCGCCAATGTCCATAGTGTGAAGAATACTGTAGACAAGATGCTCTGCTCCGTGAATTTCAATGTGATTTTTTAGAAGTATATTGCCATTATGGCCTCCGTGCAAATAGCCCTTCCACCTCCCCCATATGCCTTCATTTGGCAAGCCAGACTCGCTATATGCTGAGCCAACATAAGATTGTCCTGTTTTAGTATCGGTGATGACATAGACGCCAGAAACTGATGAGAGGGCCTCTTTCCACGAAGCCCCCATGGCTTCACCTATTCGTGAGTCAAACTCAAGTCGATTAAGGTGGAATGAATAAAAGCCAGGAAAAGCTATATCAAAAGCACCATAACGCTTCTCCCTCATCTCTACAAGATGAAAATTGGAGCCAACGTTCGTAACAGTAAGATATCGCTGTCTAACTGGATTAGACCACTTGAAGACCAGCCTGCCAAGGAACTCATTAATTAGGTTTTCGCTAAGCACATTCTCTATAACTGTGCGCTCTATCTCGTCTTTGTCTGGATGTGATCTAAACAGAACCTGGTACGCACCTGCAAAGATGTAACGCTCATCTCGATCAATGGGCACAAGCGAGATAATTGTCTGTGCGTTTTTGAAATTGTCACGATTCTGATACTTGTTTTCGTTGCTGATGGCATCTGTCCCGCCAATGATAAATTTATCTCGATAATATGAAAGCCTATTGCCACCATGAGGGAAGACGTGCAGGTAGACGGGTGGCGTCAATTCACATTCATTGACGACCTGCTGAATGTTTTGAATGAAAATCATTTTTTCCTCAATAGATCGCCTGAGTTTGGCCCAGTTCGTTACTAGTTGTAAAAGGATTAGTCATTAAGCCTGGGAAATCTGATGTGCATTTGCAGACCAATTTCAATTGTCATTTGTCATGATCACCAGGATCAAAGTAGCGGACAGGATTCTGACTCCCGGTTCCAGGTAAACGGGTGAATTGGTACAGATCCAGTATTTCCTGGGGGGCTTGCTCACCTGTGAAGCCGGTACGGGACTTGCGCAACTTATCAAGCTCAGCCGGATCACCAACCAAGCCTGGAAAATTACCAGGAGTTGCCTCGAGCCATTCTCCAATACTGAAAACATCAACAACAAAGCCTCGATCGACCGCTAATGCATACTTATATTTACGATCGTCGGCTTTAGCCTGCCACTCAATCTTCTCGCGATTAAGGCGCCAGGAAAAACGACAGGCCTCATACGCAGAAGCTCGCTCACGAAGTGCATTTCCACAGCTAAATGAAATCAGGGGATGATAAGCGACGAGCTCCCTTGCCTTGTATTTACGAATCAGCTCGTTTGCGTGAGCGCAACCTTTGTCCGTGTTCTCATGGCCACCAGAAATGTTTGAAAGCCCCTCGTAGGCCTCGAGCAAAGCAGCTTCTATTTCATAAGCAATTAGTTCTGAAGCTATCTTGTGCCGATGAATTACATGTTGAACCTCTAACCCCGCATTTCTAATATCAATAATACGTCTAGTCTTGCTATCGAGGTAGTCATCCTCTTCTCCAGAGGCCTGGTCTTTGCCCAACGCGTTTTGGGCATGCTGGAAAACCCTATTCCCCTTTCCCTTGCCAACATAGAAGGTGTGGCCATTACGCGGATCAATCAAGCGATAAACATACCAGCCAAGCTCCTCGATAATTTCGCTATCAAATGACTGGCCAGAGGCCACAGGTAGCAATCCTTCCATTGTTGACAAAGAATATGAAGCTGTGGGCATCTTAACATGTCAATCCTTATTTAGAGCAGTCCTATCGTCGTAAAATGGTCTCCCACGAACCCGCACCGCGATGGCCAAGCTCATCTAGCGGCGGGACGACCAACATCATTGTTGACGAGCGCTCATGAAATTGTGGCAATACTCCTCTTGAAGTCCAAGCATTTTGTTTATGTCTGACAAAATCAACCACATCCGCGCAACTCCAAACGCGCTGATTAAGCGGGGCATCGGTGGGATGGATTTCGAGAATCTCATCCAAGGTCAGGGCCTGGACAACAGGCGATAAATCCTCATCAAACAGCAAATAATGGAAGGGGCTATCGATTGCTAGATCTCGAACAGTGTGGAAATGATCGATGTAGGCCAAGCGCTCACCACGATTAATTGGTTCTATCCCCCTCATGCCGCCTCCAGCACACAGGATTTACCGTTGGCTTGAGAGGTGGCTTCAGCTAGATCGAGACGCAGGGCAGTCAGCTTCCCGCTGATGAAAGCGCCTGTATCAATCCCGATGCGATGCGGCAATCGCGTGACTTGATAGTCCTGATGAAAGGTGTGGCCATGGACAACCGTGTAGGGAAGGCTGTGGGGCCGGTTTAGAAAGGGCCTGCGAATCCAGAGCAGGTCGTCCGCCTGCTGATCCTCCAGGTCCAAGCCAGGTCGCACACCGGCGTGCACGAACAGATAGCTGCCCCGGATGGCCGTTAAAGGCAGCGCCCCGAGCCAATCGTGATGCTCACGAGCAGCATTCAGGAACGCCGGATCGCCGCCATTCCACTCCCACATTTCCGTGGCCTCGCCCGGCTCGTCCTCTGCCAAGGCATCCAGGAGCATCTGCTCATGGTTGCCCCGCAGCACCGTCACCCCAGCCAGGCCATAGGCCTCAGGGTTGGCCTGCAGCTCACGAACCAGCTCAATCACCTTCTTATCGCCATCGGGTTCTGGAGACCGATCGATCAGATCGCCAACCAAGATCAGCTCTGCGCCACTACCCAGATGGGGCCAGATGGCTTCTCGCAACAGGGTGGCGCAACCATGGACATCACCGATGGCAACGATTTGACTGCTTTTGACAATTGTGCTGTTGTTCATTGATTTCCTCATTGAATAATCTTGTCTTGTCGTTTATGAATACCCCGCTCGAGGTGGCCTTGTTTGTATTTTGAAAGCGCAAGCATCATGCTCATCTTACCGATGGTGCATTTGGGTTAACTTGTCTATTCCAGGTTGCCCGCGACAACTTCCTGTCGTATTCGACGTAGGAGCGTACGAAGGTATTCGTCGTTTTTAATGTCAAGTTCAATCCCACAGTGACGTGCAGCTCGGCAACTGAAGAACAGTGCGCATCTCAGCTCAGTCAGTGAAGCCTCGGGTCGATCAGCAATATCATGAGCAATCTTGGCGCACTCATCAAATCCTCCCGCTGCATCGTATCCGTTGATCGTGTGCCCAAATACCACAACCGAGTGAGGGCGTTCTACGTCTGGATCCGGAATATCTGACAGTCTTAAATCTTGATTAGCGATCTTTCCATCGCCCGGCTGGTCGATGTTTTCGTCATCTTCTTGATCGTCGCCGTCTTCTTCGTTGAGCCCCAGTAGCGAAAGAACCTCTTTATCCGACAAATCATCGCTATCTGGCTCCCAAACGCTCATCGAACTGCGGAGGGATTCACGACGCATGCGTTTGCGGCTGAGGTTGCGGTCCTGATCGAGCAGGGCCTTCTTCTCCTCCAGAAGCAGCCTCTCGCGCTGGATCGCCTCGCTCTGCGGCAGCAGCGACAGACGTTGATCGATCGCCTCGAGATGGGCCCGCGCTGCGCGCAGGTTGCCGCGATCGAGTTCCTCGATGGCCTGGCGGCGTTGGCGGTTGGCTAGCAACAACTCGAACTGCTCCATCACCACGGGATCCGGTTGCATCCCCACCAGGTCCGCCGCTGCCATGACAGGCAGGGTGATGTGCTCCACAAACGAGCTGCGCCCGTGGGCCCCCGGCTGCTCCCAAGCCAGTCGCAGGCTGACGATCTCGCGGTTGGGCTGCCAGGGGGGCAGCAGAAACCGGGCTGCAACAGTCAGCTCTTGCCCGTAACGCAGGTTGGGCAGCTGCCAGTTCCCGGCAGCTGTGAGCTCGCAGTCGTTGATCACATCCAGCAGCTGTACATCGCGCTTGGCGCGAATGCCCAGGCTCACCTTCTTGCCAAGGGTTTTTGCCAGGCCATTCAGCTCGCTGGCGTAGAGATCTGCCAGCTGAGCAGGACTTTCAATCTGGGCCATGGTCCCGTCGCCCGCGCCGGCTATCGCGCCCATCAGGTCTTCATCAAAGCCATCCCCCAGTCCAAAGGCACTGGTACTGATCCCTTTTGAAGTGAGCCCTGCCACCTTGGCCGCGATTTCAGCACTGTCGGTGAGGCCAGCGTTTGCCTGGCCATCGGAGAGAAGGAGCACCCGGTTCATGGCCGCTGAATCGAGGTGGTTCGCCACCTGCATCGCTCCAGCGAGCCAGCCGTCAAACAAGGCCGTGCTGCTCCCGCTATGGATCGTGTTGATCGCACTGATGAACAGCTGGGGATTGCGGACCGGCTGGGAAGGCACCAGCTCCTCGACCTCATCGTCGAAGGTGACGATCGCTAGTCGGTCGCGCTCAGTGAGTTCACCGACCAGGAAGCGCGCTGCCTTACGGGCGTAGCTGAGCTTTTGACCGCCCATGGAACCCGATCGGTCGATCACCAGAGCTAGGTTCAGTGGTGGCCGCGGACGGGTCTCCAGCTCAGGCGGAATGGCGGGAGCGGCAATGGTGATCAGCAGGTCAAGGGTGGTGGCACTGTCGGCCGCCACCGCAGGCCGAAGGGATCGGACGTTAATGGAAGGGTGCATGGTTGTCGGTGAACGAAGGGTCAGAAGATTCGTGCGGGGTAAGTAGCAGGAGGCCGTCAATCCGGCTGATCGAGCTGTTCGCGTAGGCGATCGATCAGGCGCTGCAGCCAGGCCTCACGCCGCGATCCAGATGGCGGGATCGAAGCGGATTCACTGAGGTGCAGCTCCACACCAGGGGCGAGCGAAAAACGATGCCAACGACTGGAGGAAGCGCTGCTGCGACTGGCCATGCGCGAGGCGCGCAAGGAGGGAGAGCGGCTGTTCAGGGGTGAGCCGAGCAGCGGCAGCAAAGAGGGTGTGGGGTCAGACCTAACGTCCGTTTCCGATTGGGATTGAAGGTTCTGCAGGTAAGCGAGGGCGTCGTTGGTGGTGGGAGTGTTGGGCGGAGAGAAGCTGAAAGAGTTGTCGTCCAGTTGTTGTAACTGCTGCTCCAGCTCTTGATCACTGGATGCCACATGCGGCGCAATGGCCGAGAGACTCAATCCACGCCGGGCTAAGGAACGGATCAGCAACAGTTGCAGCAAATGCCTTTGGCCATAGACCGCACTGCGCCCCTCCTTGCCAGGTCGATCGATCAGACCCTGGGTGGCATAAAGGCGCACGGTGCGGGATGTGATCTCTTCCCCCAAGAGATCAGAAGCAAGCTCCAGCAGTTCATCGAGCCCCAGAGGGGTCTCAGTGGGAGAGGAGGCGGACGCCGAAAAGAGGGGAGGAATCTCCATGGAGCAATGGTTGCACTCTTGCAGTGCAACTGTCAAGTTGTGAGCTAAGCTGCTCCTTCCTCTCCTTCCCCGCAATGCACTTCCTCTTCGCCCAGATCGCAGCTACAGCCTTGCTGGCGCAGGCCAGTCCCCTGATGATTCCAGCCACGAACGGCACGACTTGCCCCGGTGGAACCAGTTACGCGGGAGCTGGCTACTGCAAGGTTCGTAGCAATGCCCAGTACTTCCCTGCCAAGAACGGAACCACGTGCCCGGGCGGTAGCTCCTATGCAGGGGCTGGTTACTGCAAGGTCCGATAGAAAGCCTTTGCTGATTTTCTTATCTAAGTGATTTTCTTAGTACTGTTAAGACTGGCCTAGATCAGAGTTGGGATCAATTGCTATTTTCCACTCGTCTCATCCAATTTCTTGGGGCGCATCCAGGGCCAGCGGTAAGCCCCCCACAACCTCGAAGCGAGCAAAAGAGCCAAATTGAATTCGTTTGTTCGCTCTCTTACAAGCAAAGGCTTGAAATAGGTGAGCCTGTTTCCGTTGCTTATAAATATGTAACAACGCATGCCTGAGTTAGCATTGTAGTCCTAATCCAGTAACCCAGTAGCAATGGCACAAAGCGTAGTGACAGCCGTGTCCCTCCTGCTGCAGTGTGCTGAAAGTTTTTCATTGGCAGAAGAGCTCTCTGGCGTGCGACTCGTTCGAGAGCTTCAACTTAGCAACAACCAGGAAGGAGTTCTTGATGCACTGCGTCTCTCCGTAGAATTCAATTCACTTAATTCATCAATTCAAGAGTTTGAGATTCAAAACGTTCACTCGGGCGAATCTTTAGACTTATCTGATTTGCCGATAAAGCTGGATTTAGGAGGTGTCCAAGAACTCACTGAAAACGAGAATATATCTATTAGCTGCAGGATAATCCAAGGCACCACTGTTCTCTGCGAAGCACAGGCAAACTTTGAGCTTTTAGTGGCTAATGCTTGGAAAATAGGTTCCTGGGAACTCTATGCATCATTTATCACGCCTAATCACCCGGTTATTTCACAGGTATGCAAACGCATCAGCACTACCTTGGCTGAACACAACTATCGTGATTCCCTCGAGGGATATCAAAGTGGGAGCCTGGACCGCATTGAAGAGCTTGTGGAGATTACTTATGTAACCCTTTCCCGTCTAGGAATCAGTTACATCGATCCACCGCAGTTCTGGACTACCGGCTTTCAACGTATTCGCCTTGCCGATCAAGTTCTAGGAGAGGGTCTTGGAACTTGCGCAGACTTGACGCCCCTTGCAGCAGCATGTCTTGAACATATCGGTCTTTCACCAGTCGTCATTTTCGTAAGCGGCCACGTGTTCCCTGGTGTATTTACCAATCCTGACCGTGCTCTAGAGCTCCCGTCTCTCGTTGACGATGTCGAGATCATTTATTCACTGTGTGACGCTGGTGAACTAATTTTATTTGATTCTTCAGAATACGCTGCAAATCCAGAATCTGGCTTTGCAGGGGCAAGAGTAAAAGCAAAAGACTATCTATCTAGTTTCAGGGTTCTTGTCAATGTCTATCAGGCGAGGAGGGACGGTTATAGGCCTCTCCCGATTCGGATGGCAGTTCAGCCAGACCAAGAAGGTGAGGTGCTTTCTTTGGCAAAGCAGATCCTGCTGCAGGCTGCAACCCAAGACTTTACTGCTCAGGCCAATGGAAATAAGCTGGGCAGCGATGGAATAGATGATGCAGAACCACCTATCCCTCTTGTGGTTGAAAAGAGGTTTCAGCGATGGAAGGAGCGATTGCTGGATCTTTCTACAAAAAATCGCCTACTACATTTAGATAACGTAGATCTTAGCAAGATAGCTGTTCGATACTTTCATGAAACCGCATTGCAAGTATTGCTAAGGCTTGCTTATGAATTGCGCGAAGAAGACGAAGATGTGGCAAATGCAATTATCGATGTTGCATCATCTATTCGTCCCGACCAAATTCGACCTCTGGATTTTAGCTACCAGAGACAGCTCTTTCTCGGGGACTACTTTTCTCGGTTGATAAGTCTGCTGCCTGCACCGCTGCAAGAGACCTGTTCTGAGCTGATCTTCAACGACAAAGATACAATTTACACTACTGTTTTACGCAAGATACATGCTGCTCTTGGCAGCAGAAAGAGTGCTTATCTGGCTCTTGATGTTCCGGCCGGCCTCTTGCCTAGCCTTGAAGATTTACTTGCCTCAGGCAGAGAACTAACAATATTAGGTGACAGTCTCTCTAGTGATAGTGATGAGGCTCTGGCGATCACCACCAAAGAACTCTCTGCGGGGGTCGTCCGATCGTGCTTGACCGTCGGGTCCAATGAAGCTCTCCCTGCAGAACTCCTTTTCCGAGCGGGTCGGACCCTGGCTCGTGAGGGACGAATATCAGTAGAAGAATCGGGTTTCAGTCCTCTTTACCTTTCTTTTGGTCTGCTTCAGTGGAAAGAATCGAACGAGGCAGTTCCAAGGTTGGCACCACTCATTCTCTACCCTATAGAGATTTCTCTTGATGCAAGGAACAAGAAGGTCAAGATTACACGAGCCAAGTCAGATCCGATCGGGAATATTACACTGGTTGAAAAACTTAGACAGGATCTCGATCTTCATCTAGATATTCTTTCAAACCTTCCAGTTGACGATTCTGGTGTAGATGTTGAACAGATACTTGTGGAGATTCGCCGTGCAGTAAGTGCTCGGCCAGGGTGGCGAGTCTTGGAGACGTCGCTCATCACTAGCTTTAGTTTTGGTAAATTTTTACTATGGCGAGATCTTCAGGATAATAGTCAAATTTTGTTAGAAAGTGCGACTGTTCGCCATATTGCCACGGCAGGACGCGATTCCTTTACAGATCCCCTAAGTGCTCTAAAGGTATCTGATCTTGACCAGACACCCTACCTAGAGCTCCCAATTGTTCTCCCTAGCGACTCGTCGCAGCTAGCAGCTGTCTATTCAGCATTGAATGGGCGTAGCTTTGTTCTCCAGGGGCCACCCGGAACCGGAAAGTCACAGACAATTGCCAATATCATTGCATCTGCGATTTCGAAGGGAAAGACCATTCTCTTTGTAGCTGAAAAGGCTGCCGCTGCAGATGTCGTGGCGCGTCGCCTTGCCTCCATAGGACTTGGTGAATTTTGTCTTGATCTTCATCATCCTGACACAAACTCAGAGGCAGTCTTAAATTCCTTCTCCCAAGCCTTATCTGTGACAGGTGAACAGTCATTAAGCTGGGAAAACCATTGCCATGAGCTTGAAAATTTACGCAACTCACTCAGAGACCTTGCATCTATCCTGCACCATCGACATCAAATTGGGTATACGCTTTTTGAAATGGCATCAACCCTTTCTATTAATAGTAGCGTTGCTAAATCGACCTATCAACTTTTTCCTCTTGAGCTAACTGCCGAACAGTTTGAGGCGAACCAGAGAACCATTCAAAACTTTGTTAACCAAGCTCAGAATCTTCCTGCAGAAGCTCGTTCCGTTTGGCAGTTTGTCCATAATCTAGAATGGAGTCTCAAGCTCGATTCCGCTCTCAAAGACTCTCTAGATAATTTACGTCGATCGCTATCCGAGCTGATTTCGGCATTGTCTCCATTTTTCGGGGAGGCGCTTCTATCTAAAGAAGCCCCCCTTGAGGCCATAAGTAATTTACTCGGCCACGCAGTTGTTGAGCCCTGGCGGCCTCTTCCACCGGCACTAGTTGATAAGAAATTGTGGCTAAAATCGCAGGAGAAAGCACAAGCCTGGATCTCAAGAAAATCTGAGCTAGATTCACAAATTTCTAATCTTTCTCAGCGATTACAGGATACTGCGTTTATAGACAATCTCACCGGCTACCAAAGCAGAATTGAAAGGCTGAGGGATAAACATTTTATTCTACGTTGGATTCTTGGCTTCCAGCTACGTCGTGAAATCAAGCGTTATCTTCGAAATCCTCGTCAGTCCTTCCCGGAGATACTTCGGGATCTCCATAGCCTTCAAGCATCACGCTGTGAAGCTGCAGAATTAGAAGAGATGATGCCAAGTTTGGAGAGTTCTCTTGGTGCCTGGAATGGCCAAGCTGAGACACTTTCCGCATTGGTTGAGCGTTGTAATCGAATCCAAGACGAATTGGAAGACGTCACTGATCCAGCAGTTTGGCTCAACTCACTTCAATCTGTCCCCGAATCGTCCTGGGCTTCAGCTTCGAAGTCCCTTGATGATGTGGAGCACGCCATGAGCCTTATCGGCTCGCTGCTGGACATATCTGATCCGCTTTCAGCATTTCCGCGAGAACTGCCGCTTTCTGAAATTCTTTCCAAGGCTAATCTTCTCGCAAATAACCAAGGGCTGCTTCGTGATTGGTGTTCATTTAGCCAAGTGTGGAACCAGTTTCTATCCTCACCCCTTGGCCCAGTACTCGAATGGGATATCAGCGATGGGGACTTTTCTAAGCTGCCTTCAATTTATCAAGTATCGATCCTTAAAGCATGGTTCAGCCATTGCTTCGACGAACATGTGCAGTTACGAGAATTCGACCCCGATCGACATGAAGTCTTTCTTCAAAATTTCCGATCTCTAGAGAAAGAGCTTCTCCAGCTCAGCCGTACATTTGTACGTTCTCAGGTCATAGCCCGCATGCCAAATCGCAATCTGGATGTTAATGGGTCTGAGCTCTCCGAACTAAAACGTGAAATGGTGAAGAAAAGAAATCGATTGCCGATCCGCAGTCTTTTTTCGAGAGTACCTACCTTATTGCCAAAGCTTAAGCCTTGTATCTTGGCAAGTCCGATATCAGTAGCCCGCTTTTTACCGGCGGATGGTCGAAAATTTGACATGGTTCTCTTCGACGAAGCTTCACAGGTAGAAACGCATGATGCAATAGGTGCAATTGCTCGTGGTAACCAAGTGATCATTGTCGGCGATAACAAGCAGATGCCGCCGACAAATTTCTTTGCTCGTTCTGTTATTGCCCTCGATGATCTTGCCGATCCAGATTGTGTTGATGATCTTGAGAGTATCCTTGATGAATCTATTGCTTGTAATCTCCCTGAGCAAACCCTTGCCTGGCACTATCGCAGTAAGCACCAGAGTCTGATTTCTTTCAGCAACGACCGTTATTATGAGGGACTGCTAAATGTATTTCCATCTTCAGACCTAGCTCGCGATGATTTGGGTTTGCAGTGGCATTATGAGGAGCACGGTCGATACCAGCCAGGTATTCGAAACAATCGGGTAGAAGCAGAGGCCCTTGTTAGGTTCCTAATCGAACGCTTGAAGAAATCTGATCCTTCATCACGCAGTTTCGGAGTTGTTACGTTCAGCACCCCTCAGCAAGTCCTTATTGAGAGTCTGCTTGCAAAGGAGTGTGAATTAGACTCATCTCTTGAACAGTGGTTCGACAAGTCCAATCTTGAATATTGTTTCGTAAAGAACCTTGAAACGGTCCAAGGCGACGAACGCGATGAGATTTTCTTCAGTATCTGCTATGGACCACAGAAGGACGGGAAGATCTCAATGTCATTTGGCCCTTTAAATCGTAAAGGTGGTGAGCGTCGCTTGAATGTGGCTGTTACACGTGCTAGGGCTGCACTACACGTCTTTAGCTCTATTCTCCCTGAACAGATTGAACTTTCCCGTACTAATTCCCTAGCGATTCGTCACCTGCGTGAATTTCTTACATACGTAAGGCGCAATCAGCCGTCTTCCCATGAAGTCAACAAATCTATTGAACCATCCGGCTCTCTGCACTCCGAGATTTTGCACTTTCTTGTCGATCATGGATATGAAGTTGACACTTATGTTGGCTGTGGAGGTTATCGACTTGAATTCGCAGTTCGGCATCCTGATAAAAATGGCACCTATGTTTTAGGTGTCGAATGTGATGGTGATGCCTATATCAGTGCGGCAACTGTTCGAGACCGAGAGTGCCTGCGTCACTCCGTACTGAGCCAGCTTGGCTGGTCACTTCATCGAGTGTGGTCCATCGAGTGGCTACTCAACAGGGAGCGCGAGGAGGGTCGCTTGCTCCAAGCCGTAGAAGCCGCCAAATCAACTCCCACATCTCAACCTATTTCTAAACTGCCTTTCATTACTCCCCCCGATCAAACCAAATTAACCATATCAGACGCTCCCCCGAATCTCTCGTCTGTTGATTTCTATTTAGAACCGAATTTCTCTAGTGAAGAGCTTTCTGAGGAAACACTTATTTCAGTGCATAAGCTAGGGCGACCTTACAAAGTGGCAGAACTTCCGTTCATCTCTACTAACTTCCAGGACTTCTATCAGACATCCTCTGACTCATTGATCAAAAAGATACTCATTGAGCTGCTTTCAATCGAAGCTCCAATGACTTTTGAAGCAGCGGCTAGGCGCGTCTCTCAATGTTGGTCAGGGAAATCCTTCACCAATCGCGCGAGTGAGCGAGTTAGTGTTTTTGTAAAGCAGCTCAACCAACTCAAGAAACTCTATCTTGATGAGTGTGGAATACTATGGCAGTCTCGGCAACAGGCTGATGAGTGGGTAGGTTTTCGTAATTGTCCTGAGGAGGGACGAAGACTCGATCAAATTCCACTAATTGAAATTGAGCAAACCATGTTGGTTATTACATCAGAAGCGCTTTCGATTGATCGTGAAATGCTCATGCGCGAGGCCTATTCTTCCTTGACTCAGTATAGGAAGCTAACTCAATCTGTTCGGGATTTTCTTGATCCAATCTTAGATAAACTTTTGCGTGATCAGAAGCTGCTTGTTTCGGATGGCCGTATCTTTCCGGTTTAAACCCTGGGGCACAAGCAATTCCTGAATTTGCAATAATTTCCTTATCCTCTCTGCGGTTAGCCGCCGGGTTAAGTTCAGACCTCGATAAACTACTGCTGCAAGCGAAGTTCTTGGTAATTCTCGTCAACAAGAGCATCACAGCCTGATCCTTATTCACTAGAAGTCCCCCATTTGCCCGTGATATACGTACTACTAAAGGGCACTCGAGATTCCATCTCGGGCGCCCAGCTAAGTATATAAAAGGAGTTACAATAAACTTCTACTGGAAGAAGTATTTTTCGTGACCAGGTGAAATAACAGAGTGAGCCTTGAGCGAAGCACCTCGCGAGCATAAATCGTTAATAATATCAATTGCCCGACCACTCACTACGAGGCCATTCACATAGATGCGCTCGGCTGAATAATCTGAATCTAGTCCGATGAGTTCAATGACTTGGAAATTCATTTGATTAAAGAATAAATAGGATCAATCAGTTCGCTGCAAACTGGTTCATTCTTGACACGATAGATGCCAAGTGGTGCTTGCAGTTGGGACCCTGGCCCTACAGTATTATACTTCAAATATTGCAATCCGTGGGCCGTACCCCGCGTTGGCTAATGTAGGCTCCCATAAAGCTGGTTAGCTGATTATTCTGCTTGATATGCCAAATCATTCTCGAGTCATATCTAAGCTGGCATTACATATGCTTTAGTGAAGTTGTCGTCTACCCCTCGCCCAACCCGTGTCGTTGGCATTGATCCAGGGCCTGCCAAGGGCCTCCACTGCTTCGAGGCGAATGGCTGGAATCATGTTGGCTTAGATCGTTCGCGCTCCTACATGCAAGGGCTCGCAAGTAAGGAGCCCGTTCTGGTCTGCTGGGATGCCCCCCTCACTGGGCCGACCAGGGATGGACTTTGGCCAGGGAGCGAACCGAAGAAAAAGGATTTCACCCAGCGCCCGATTGATGCCTTTTTTGGGCGGAAGGAGTGGAACTTCAAGGCTCCAAAAGGGATTTCGGTGTTGCCCTATTCCGGCTGCTCCCACTGGACGATCTCGCGCTCTCTTCTCGGCCTACCGAGGGTTGGTCCCTATGACCAAGCCAAGGATCTTCCATTTCAACTTTGCCATGTGAATTCAATTCCTGGACCAGGGGTTCACATCGTTGAAGTTCATCCTGCTCTGGCACTTTGGCTTTGGTGCAAAAATGACCAAAGCATGGAAAATTGGCAATACAAGAAAGATATCGAATTGTGTCGCAGACTTCTAAAATATTTGTCAGATCATGTCCAGGATGATTCTACTTGCCATGCATTTTCTCTCGCCGAGGCAGCAATCAAAGATCCAGGAAAAGGTTTTGATGATATTTTCGACTCGTGCATTGCCTATGTTCTTGGTGATCTTTGGATCCGCAATAGCGGCGATGTAATCCTGCTTGGCAACCTTGATACAGGGGCGATGCTTCTTCCCAATGTTGACGGCTTAAAGGAGCAGTGGAAAAGCTTTTGCGATCAATATGCTTGAGATCCTATTTCGTTGATAAAACAATTTAAATGAGTACATTACCGCAATCTACTATGACGATTTTCCTCTAGCCAGCCTTATTAGTCAGCCATGTGATTAAACCAGTTTCGACGACCAAAGTCGCCAAGCTCTGCACGCCAATTATTTGAACTTCATCCTGGTACTCGAGGGGAAGCTCAAAGTCCTCAGTGAGATCGGCAGAGGTATGGAAGACGTAATAGAAGCGTCCGTAGGTTTCCCTCTGCGGATCTGCAAGGTACTCAAGAAGCTTCGAGATAGTTGTTTGAGACTTGACTTGTACGCAGATCGTTTCAACTCTTCCGTTGACCACGATTGGGTTTTCGAAGACAATGTCAACAAACTTCTGGACTTTGCCTGTACTGCCAACCCGCCTGTAGGTTCTGGAGAAAACTAGTTCTGTGAGAAGCTCAAAGTCTTGTGGCGTGAGAGCTTGAATTGCTTCGGCAATCCCAGCCTCAAGGCAGACTCGTGCTTTTTCAATCGCTGATATATACGTGTGCTGCTCTCCATTTAATTTTCTGAGGAGATACTCTCGAGGTGCACCACTAATCTCGCAGGATGTTCCCTTAAAAAGCTGGGTCTTGGTTATCTGACCAGAAAGAGATTCGATGCTTAGATCTTTGCCATTTGCATCTATGCAGCACCACTTTCCAAGCACCCTGCGGAACGAGCCTCGATCACTTGGTGATATCTGAGGCCTTTCCTGATTGTCCAAAGTCGTGTAATAGAGCCTGCCAGCAAAAAATGTGATCCAAAGGGTTTCCTCTCCTGCGGTGTAAAAACTTCTTATTTGATTTCTTGCCTGAGAGGCTGCTGTTTTACGTTGCTGTTCATTTCTGTCTGATTCCCTTTTATAGAGTTCGTCCCAAAGGGCCCCCCAGTTCGCTTCTGCACCGGAAAGGCTGGCCCGGCAGGCAATATCAAAAATTTCACTTTCTCCGGTACCAAAGCCGATATAGCAGATCCCTTCCTTTATGCACCTTTCTTCCAGGCCACCAGCCCTTCCCAGCTTGATGTAGCGAATGGTTGCAGGGTCAAGTCGCTCGTTGGTCCTGGTCACAAAGTCAACTGGCTAGTCTTTCACATTAAATGCTACAGCAGGTTTAAAGAACCATGGATGGGTTAGTTTTCTTCCATACAAATAAGGGCCGTTTAATAGTGGTGCCTTTTATGGAAGTTGTCAATACTTGGACACCACACAGACATCCTGTCCTAAGGGTAGATCGTGGTTCGGTCCGAAGCTTCTTGTTGCTTGCTCTAAAACACTGCCTCGTACTAGCACCATCCACATCTCCTTTGGCGGCACTGAGTTGGATGTGTCCGTCTGACAGGTTAAGCCGAGATTTGAAGCACTTCTAGGCCGGCAAACTCCCAGACCACTAGCTTTGGTCCCAAACCGTCGATCATTAGATAGAGGCAAAAGCGGATCCAGGGAACGAACCTCATCAACATTGTGCTACTCTGATTCTAGTAACTTACATTCAAGTCAATCATGGCCGACGTAACAAGTCTCATCGAGCGAATGGTTGACATTGAGGCCAAACTGGGTATTCGTCTTAGTGCATTATCTGCTTTTGTAGATGACGATGGGGATCTCAAGGTGACAGGAGAAGTTAATTTTAGTGAACCCCCCAGCGAAGATCAATCCGCAGAAGTCCATCTCCTAGCTTATGACACTCAAGGCCGAGTCATAGGGAAAGAGCTTGAATATGCAGGCTCTGAAGGAATTCCCTTTGATTCTTTTCAAGCTACTTTCTATGATCTACCCGCCTCAATTGGAAAAATCAGAGTTTATGTTAAAAAATCATGACACTAAGCATTCTTATTTATATGCAATATTAGACTCCTTGTCTTGTCCTTTTCTTCTTTTGATAGCTAGAGGTGTGTCAAATTCGGCCTCTTAAGTGACTTCCTGCATTCGCTTGGCCTTAGCCTTGATTAGCTAAAGTAATTTATTCGTATAACTTAATTTTGTGGCGTGCCCTGGGTTTAATTCATTTAGATGCTTGGCATTATGGTAGTCAGGTGTTGCAGATAATTTCTGTTTATTTCCTGTAGGCTTCGAACAGAGCTGTATAATATGATTCTATGTCGATATGCTCAGTGCCATTGGTTTTTGTTTTATAACCGCAGGCCTCAGCAAGTTGCTGGGGAGACGCATTGCCTAGTGTTTTTACTTTGTGGATAAGTGCCTGACCTGTTAAGGGGCCTGGGTTTCCTTGATCAGATTGTTCTAGTGATTGCTCGGTTTTCGACTGCATTTTGCCTGAGATAGATCCCCCCCCAGTGCTTCTAGCCAGATCCGCTTTTTTGGGATTGGTCGTATAAAGCCAGAGGTTGTTATTACTTGTTGATCCGATTATTTTATTTTCATTCAACAATTTGCTATGAGTAACCAGTTTCTGCCAGTTTACCGCGCCAGAGGGATAATCAGAAATCCATTCATTGCGATTTAATGCATAGCGATGTATTCTTTGTGGTGAAAATTCTGTCACCAACGGAAAGTTGAGTCCCTCCATTTCACACTCTTCAAAATCTTCGCTTGACTTTTCCTCCTCTTGAGCTTCACCTTCAAGTTCTAATTCTCCATTTGTAAGCTTTCGGCAAAGACGATCTTCAACAAGCTTGTTAATGCATAAATCTTTGATTGTGCTCTCAACAATTTTTATGCATTCTGCCATTTCTTGATCGAGTTCACTTGCTAGTACAAGCACTGCACTCCATGCTATCTCTGTGCTTACACTTCTACTGCCTTTACCATTATTAAAAATCTGTGCTTGGTAATTTATAACATATAACAAAGCTTCAATTGCGAAGTTCATGCATATCATTATATTTGCCTTTCCCCATTCGTCGGTATTGGGACGTATGCCCTCCCGTGGGGAGTAATCGAATGCAGGTAGAGTAGAGACCTCCCTAATCTCCTTTTCGCTCTGACCTGCATTGTCTTGATCGGATGAATCAAGGTCCAGTCGATAAATACTCCTAGAGATTGTTTCTTTATACTCTTCTCGATACTTAATAGCAGTTTTAGGCAATCCTTCCTCTGCTGCTTCCAGGTTTGTAACTAGATTGCTTGAAAGTGACCACTTCCCCGATTTTGGAGCCTGCTTGATCAAAAAATATCTATCACCATGAGAATCAATATCGCATGTGAATTGACCGGCAAATGTGCCAGATTCATCCATCACGATAAACTTCAAAGCTGTTGCTTCACGCGGCTTCATGTCCTCCCATATAGCCAGGATTTGCCTGTCTGTATCCGATAGCTGATTATCCATGGCCTATTGGGAAGTTCTGTGAAATATACGTTTTTCGAACTGGTTTGACTACTGCCTCAGTCAAAACTCTTCATTTCTGAAGGTAATGGGTACTCGGGACCCCCTCAATTGATGTTCTTTTTGCCCTTTGTACGAGTGCAGCATCAGGCGCCCGGACCTAGGCATCAAAAAAGCCCCAGGCCGTAGCCCAGGGCTGATGCATGCAACTGACGGCTGACAGAGTTTTTAGCCCTTGGCGGGCCTGACCTCCCAGAACGCTGAGCCCAGGGTGTAGTTAGCCAGCCCGCTCTGCTGTTCGTAGCTCTGGCGGGCCTTGAGCTGGCATTCGATCTGCTTGCAATCGATGCTGTAGCTCCACTGCTTGCGGCCAGCCCGGCGGTTGAGCACCAGATCGGGAGTGATCTGATAACCGTTGCCGTCCTTACCGGCAGGCAGGAGGTTGAGCAGGTCGCCGCGCAGGTGGGCCAGGCGCAGCTGTTCGTTCAGTTCCTTTTGCTCCTGGCTGAGTAGCTCCTGCTGTTGCTTGACCTCAAGCAGGCGCTTGAGGCTGGCGTTGATGGCATCTGCCGAGAAGCGGGGATCATCGACTCCGGTATTGGCTGGCAGTACGCCAGCGCTGGCAAGAAGCAGCAGGGCTTGGGGTGAGCCGGGACTGGGTTCACCGCTGGGGCTCGGCAAAGCAATGGCAGTTGTAGTGGCCGTGGGGAAAGCGGGAGCTGTAGGGAAGGTGGTGAATGGGTCTGGGGTCATCAGCAAGTGGTGATTGGGGTGAGGGGACAAAGAAGAAGGACTGCTTTCTATGGTTCAGGGGTTCATGGCCTGGATCTGGTTCAGGGCTTCAATGAGCTCGCTGCGGCGCAGCAGTTCGATCGGTGCAGGCAGCGACGTCCGATCAATCGGATAACTGCGCAGCAAAGAGCGCAGTTCAACCACTGAGAGCTCATCCCACAAAGGAGAGCTGGCGCTGGTGCAGCGGGGCTTTGACGTGGCTGGGGCGAGTTGTTCCATCCAGGGTTCGGCATCCCCAATCGCAGTTCTCCCGTTGCCCACCTGGGCGGCGAGCTGGCTGACCAGTTGGCTGAGCCCTGTGACCGCCTGGAGCAGGGCGCTTTGCAGGTCTCTGGCTGCCCGATCAGCGGCTGCCCGATCGCTGGCGCTTTTGGTGCTGCTGCCCCCACGACAGGCGCAGGAACGGGCGCAGCTGCGGGAGGGAGAAAGGGTTGTGGTGCTCATCAAACAACGACCTGATAAACGACAGAAGGGCTATGGAGCTTGCGCTCACTTTTCGGGCAGTAGGCCTCCCACTCGGAGGCAAAGGGATAGGGCGTGATGCCGCTGACGTCCTGCAGATCCACCTTCACACCATCAATGGAGCTGCCCCCTTTCGAGCCGGTGACGATGTGGATGTTCTGGGCAGCCTTGCTGCAGTAGTTCAGCCCCGCCTCTGAATAGGCGTTGCTGCCCACAAGCGACGCGTTACGGGCGTGGTAATCGCCAATGGCGCTGGCGTGCAGGTGGCCGAACAGCGTGTAATCCACCGTGATCCCCTGGGCCGCGTACTTGCCCGTGATCTCTTGGACTGATTTCTGCACGTCGGCCTTGATCTGGTGGCCATGCAGGCACAAAAACGTGCGGCCCAGCACTTCAAAGAGCAGTTCATTGGCCCGAAAGCCGCAGAACAGGATGCCCTCTGTGCCTTCAAAGCCGCGCTGGAGGATCCCGTAGATCATCAGGTCGTAGCTGTCGGTGGCGAGGGCATCGCTCCAGCCCAGCTCCTTGCCGACCCGGCTTTCATTGCCGGTGATGCCATAGACCTCGATTTCAAACTGCTCGCGCAGATCGAGCAGAAAGCTCTTGAGGATGTCGACAGCAAGCAAGGTCGCTTTTGAGCGATTGGTGCTGTTGCTCATCAATTCATCGAGGCGGCGATCACTGTTGAGGAAATCCCCCAAACAGGCCACCACCACCTTGCGGGCGCCATAGCTTTTGCCCAGTTGCTTGACCCGCTGGGCCAGCTTCACGAGGCGCTGGGCAGCGACGGTGAAGTCGTAGCGGTTGGAGGCCAATTCCACCCGCTCGTTGAAGTGCAGATCCGAGAGCTGCACGATCAACACCGCATCACCACCATTGGGAATGCGCGAGAGCTTTACGCCGTGGGTAAAGCCCCGCTCATCCAGTAGGGAGCAGAGCTCCCGGGAGTAGGCCACCACGGCGTTTTCAATCCGGGCGTGCTCGCGGAAGGCCTTGCGCTCAATGCGGTTGGTATCGGCCTGGGCCTGGCGGGCCTTGGCTAGGCGAACGTTGAATTGGAGCAGTTCGCGGTCTTGGTCGTTGACGGTTGCAGGTGTTGGTCCCCGGCCAGGTAAGTGTCTGGCTGGTTGATAACGGTGCTTAGCTGAACCCATAAAAAATGGCGTGGCGAGGGGAGGCTATGGGGGGTGATTTGCAAACGTTGCAAATATGCAAACTGGGCTCAATCAGCCTGGATTTCATGCAGCGGAACCGGTCGTTGTCCGCAGGCCATGCGGCAGTCCAGCCACTTCTCAAGCGGTACATCCAGCAGCTCTGCGATCTGTTGATCGCTTAATCCTTGGGCCACGTATTTGCGGGCCTTGATCCACAGCTCCCTGAGCCGGTGGCTGATACGCAGGCAAAAGCCCGTATCGCGCAGGTGATGGAGCAATTCGCCTTTCACCTTGGGGACCAGGTAGCTCGACGGGCGATGGCCGAGGGACGGATCAAAGTCGATTGCGCCCTTGCACAAGCCCTCGTAGGCGGGGCCGAGTAGGTCGTCGACGGGCATCGACCAGCGCCGGGCAAAGCTATGGGCCTGTTGGTGGGCCAACCCGATGTGCTGACAGGCAAAGGCGCGCTGGGCGCTGGTCATCGGCCGGCGCAGGCGGCGTTGGGGCATGCAGGAATTTGCAGGTGCGGGAGGCTATCCAGCTCAGCCCGCACACCAGTTGCGGCAACGGAAGTGCGTGCTGCCGCGGGTTGTACAACTGCGCTTTGCATGGCCACTTGAACCGGGCCACTGAGCAATGCCCGTAGCGGTGTTGGCCCACTTAGCTGAACAACAAGAGCCATCACACCGCCAACGGCACCGCCATGGGAAAGCAGGGACATCAAAAGCTCGCAACTGCCATAGGGTTCCGAGCACCTCAAGCAATTGATACCCCACAGTTGTGGGGCGAATGGGGCCACAGCAATGGATGCTGCGGCCCCACCAACTGTGGCTAGCGCGCCACCACGGTTGTGCACCTTCCGGCGTGGGCCCGTGGGCGGCCTGGGCGAGCAGTAAGGCCGTGAGGCCGGGTTGCCGTTGAGCGGGCCGGACGGCCTAGTTGTCTGCCAACACCGGGGCGATGGGTTGGCCGGCTCCGGTGACTCGTCTCAATAGCCACTGCTTCTTGAGTTGGCTGGGGAGCTTGATCAAGCCCAGTTGGATTGAGCGCTGTTGATGCTCCATCAACGCCCTTGAGCTTCTCAGCTGCCCGGCGCAACTTGGCGAGGGCCTGTTCTTCCAATTGCTGGAGTTGCTCCGGGTTCATCCCGCCCATCGAACGGCGCAGCTGGCAGGGGCTAAAGGCCGGATTGCGCAGGTAGCGATTGCGGATCAGGCGCCGTTCCTGATCGTCCAGGCACTGCATCAGTTCAGCCAAAAGCAAGACATCGCCTTGGTCTTTTGCCTCCTGCTCTTCTTTGGCAACGAGGTTCAGGGAGGCCCGATCGATGCGGCTCAGACCCTCTGGTGACTCTTCTCCCTCGGCGGCGCTATCGAGCGATTCGGTTCGGCTTTGCTGCCACTGCTCGAACATGGTGGTGAACGCCTGGACGCTGAGGGGTTGACCCTCAAAGCGCAGCTGCTGGGCTAACCATTCGATCTCGGGCCATTGGCCAGTTCTGGCCTGTTCGGCTTCTATGAGCCGTTGGGCTTTGAGCATCAGGCTTGCTTTTTCTGCCGGAAACCGAATCGCGCGCACATAGCGCTGCTGATAGTCGTGGATGCCCCGTTGCACCCAGAAGCTGGCGTAGGTGGAGAAGCGATACCCCTTGGTGGGATCAAACTTCTCTGCAGCCCGCACCAGGTTGAGGGCTGCTTCTTGCAAGGCATCGGCGGTGCCTTCTTCCTGGGCAGGCAGGCAGCTGCTGAATGAGCGGCGCTGCCAAATGTGGGCCACTAGCCTCAGGTTGTGCTTCACCAGCTGATCGCGGGCCCGCAAAGCGCTGCGCTTGACAGCTTTAGGAGCAAGGTCAGGTCCATCGGGGTGTTGCTGCCAGCGCTGCACGCGGCGCGCGAGTTCGAGCACGGTGCGCTCGCTCAGCGGTTGATGGCGAGAGGCGGCATCAATCCAGTTGGCGACGGTGGAACGAGAAGCAGTGTGAGGTCTGGTCATGGCCAGAAATGCGACTGGTTTCAGCGTTCCCACGGTTGTGGTGAGACGTGGTCATGTGGTACGGCGCAGATGCGAGACGTGTGGATTACAACACCTACTTTGGGCGGCTTGGCTAGCCGCCTGAGCGGTAGAGAACCCCGAGCTTGTGAGGCTGAGTAGCGCCCTGTTTCAAGCCTCCAGGCGTTGCAGCAACAGCCTTTTTGCGCGCGAGCAGTTCAGCAAGCTTCGGCTGAATAACCCCCACACCAGGTGGTGGTTGATGACGATTGATGCGTGGATGAGCCTGTTGTAAAAACTAATAATTGGCGAGGTCAAATAGTCGCTCCGATCAGCACCACGTGCCTCACTGGTTGGGCATCCCGTGCCTCAGGGGTGGATCAATCTGGCCTGTTGGAGCTGACGAGCGAGCTAGAGGTGAGTCCAAAATGATCAGATCCGTGGAGCCACATTGATCCCAGGGGTGTAGCCAGATCGACCCCAAGGATGTATCCAGATTGGATCACCATCTATATCTCTAAAGAGTCTTAGAGAAAAAAAGAAGAACAGCCCAAGCCAGCTCTGCAGATATGGGACTGGAGGAATGGGCACAAACGTCATGCTCCATTCGTCTGGTCATTGAGGCTGCGACAAGACTTCAAGGAGCCCCCCATAGCCTCCGGTTCCGACCCAGGAGTATCCACTCCTAACGAGCCAATGCGCTTTTACGCCGTACGCACGGACGCCATCGAACTGACGCATCAGGCGCTGCAAAAGCTCGATCAGAAACGCAAAGGCTCCCGCCGGCCAAGCCGTGCTTTGCGGGTTGCGACGCTCTACGGCCATTTGCAATGCCGTGCCCAAGAAGGGCAACTGATCCAGCTGGGTTGCCGGCAACTTGCCAACGACTGGCATCTGCATCCGCGGGAAATCCGCTCCGACCTGCAGGATCTGGCTTCCATCGGTTGGCTGAGCTACACGAGCAGCCCGATGGGGCTCTGCATTCGCCTCAATGAGGTTGCAAGGGCCGTTGGGCCGATCGATGGGAGCATCGATGCCACTGCCCCTGAGGGCCCGCAGGATCAATCGATCCAGGAGCAAATGGCTCCGCTCAACGATCGTCAGGGAGGGGCGGAAACGGCTGGAGATCTGAGCAGCAATCACCAGCTGATCGCCCAGTTTGCTGCGCTCTACAACCAGCACAAACCCAAGAGCTGGCCGGCCTACAGCCCCAATGGCAACAGCCTCTCTGCCCGCCTGCAGCGGGCCATCCGCCACGCAGGTGGATCCGATGTTTTTGATCAGGTGTTGATCCAGGCGCTGCAGGCCATGCCCGACTTCTGGCGCAGTGTCTACCCCCAGGGCCGCACCGGCGGCGCTTGCGTGGCGGCGCTGCTCAGCGGTGATCGCAGCACCACAGGGCTCGGCGTTGAGTTCTGGCACGTCTTCTCCTGGGGAGCCCCTGGTTCAAGAGCCATGGGCCCAGGAGCCACGTGCTCTGCCACAAGTGGCCAGGGCAGATCTTCTGTTGAGAGCGATCCCGATTTCCGCCGTGCCTGCCGCCTCTTTGTCTGGGGTGATCACGCCTGGCGCGGCCAGGGCATGGAGGCCTTTGAACTCCCCGATCAAGAGAAGCAACGGCTCACCGAACTCCTAGAGGCCGCAGGTCTGGGCAGCCCAGGCCAGGCCGCCAAACAGTTCGCCCCGTCAACCAATCCCTGAACCACCTGCAACCAGTCGCAAGCAACCCGTTCCCGAATGGCCCCATTCCCCTATTGCAGCTGAGCCCCATGCCAACCAACCCAACCCCTGCACTTAGCGCCGACGCCACAACTGCCCTAGCCGGCGGCTTTGATCCAGCGGTGCTTGAGCGCTTGATCGATGCGGGCGTGTTCCTTGAAACCGCCGCAGGCCTGCTTCCTGCCGAACTACCCACCAAAGCTATTGATCATTCCCTGGTGGAGCAGGAGAAGAACCTGCTGGCCGCCGTTTTGGTCGGTCCTGGTGATCAACGGGAGCGCTGGGGCCAGTTCCGCCGGGCCATCGGCCTGCGTTTTGACGAGGTGGTGCCTGGTTCGATTTGGAATGACCCTGGCCTGCGGGCCCTAGCAATCGAGATCGATGAGCTGTTCCGCGGCCGCCGCGACATCGCCGTGCTCAATGCCACAGCCATCCTTGAGGACCTGCAGCAACGCAGCCTGGCCGGGCGCTTTCGTGGTTCGCTGCAGCAACTGCAAACCGCCCTCTCTGATGTGATCGCCTGGGGTGAGGACGGCAACCCCCATCCAGAACTCGAGTTCACCCTCGCCTGTCAGCTGTTCCAAAGCGCCAAGGCCCGGGCCCTCTTTTATCCAGGGCTGCGCCGGCTCCTTGCCCGTGAGCAAAGCGATGGCGGCATCGACACCGAACTCGAAAGCTGCCGCGTCTTACTCAATGAGGCCACCGCGATCACCGCCGGCCGCTTTCGCCAGTCCATTCAGATCTACACCTCAAGCGATGCCGCGTCTGAGTGCATTGCGCTGGCATCGCTGCCCGCCGATCAACGGCCCAAGCCGATCTCAACTGGCATCCCGTCGCTTGATATCGACATGCGCGGCGGAGTGCTCCCAGGCACTGGAGACAGCACCTGGGTGTTGGCAGCCCGCTCGGGGGTGGGCAAAACAACAGTCGCTATCGCTGCTGCCATGGGTCTGGCGATGAACGGCGCCTCTGTTTTGGTGCTCTCCTGTGAACTCTCGCGCCGGGCAATCGGTGCCCGGCTGCTTTCCAACTACTGCCGCCGCGCCAGTGGCAGCTTTTCATCGAGGTTTTCAACCAACGAGCTCGAGGGCCGGGGTGCGGTGATCGAGGGCAGCGACCTGGAGCACCTCCAAAAGCTGTCGGCCCAGTTCGCTGATGGGATCGCCCCCAATGGCGATCGGATGGGGCAGGTGCTTTATCAATCCAAATTTGCGGCCACCATCGAGGAGCTTGCAGCACTGGTTGAGGACTGCAAGAGCGCCCATCCAGAGCTGGCAGCGGTGGTGCTCGATCACTTCCACGCCATGGGACCCAGCGCCGGTTTTGGCAGCAATACAACAGCTGAACTTGCGGCCCGGGCCACAACGATCAAGGCCTTGGCCGGCCGCTGCGAGCTGGATGTCTTTGTGGTGGCGCAGTTGAACCGGGGCGCCTATGGCAATCCCACCGGCCCGGATGTGTCGCACCTGGCGGGCACGTCGGAGCTGGAGCGCTATGCCTCAGCGGTGTGGCTGATCGATCGGCCCAAGCTCGATGAATTCAGCCAGCCCCAGCCCGGTGTGCTCGAGGTGCACCACGGCAAATGCCGCCACGGCCAGTTGAGCGGCGAGAACGACTTCAGCAAAACAACGATCCGCATGGACCGCGGCCATTGCTACCTGGAAGCCGATCAGGCCCGCAGGTTGTTCAGCGGCAGCGAGCTCTACCCCGGCGTGGAGTGCCTATGAACAGCAGCACCAACGCCAGTGCGCGTGCCAGCGCAAAAGGCAGAGCCCGAGCTCCCATTCATCGGGTTCCTGCAGGAGCAGCGGTTGGTCGTGCCCCGAGCGGCCATCCAGCAAATTTGGTGACCCCAGCGCTGCTGGAAAGCGTGCGCGAACGCGCCCAGATCACCGATCTTTTTGCACCCACAGAGCTGCGCAAGGCAGGCCGGGAGTTTGTGGCCCGCTGCCCCTGGCACCAGGACCGCCGGCCCTCTTTGACGGTGAGCCCCCAGCGCAACCGGGTGCACTGTTTTGTCTGCGGCAAGGGGACTGATGCCATCGGTTGGCTGCAGGACCGCCAGAACCTCAGCTTTCAAGAAGCCGTGCTTGAACTGGCCCGCCGCACCGGCGTGAGCGTGGCTGCAGATGAGCCAGAGGCCCAGCGCCGCTTTGAAGATGAGTGGAAGCAGCGGCGGCAACTCCAGGCCCAAAGGAGAGAGCAGCGAGATCAGTTCCACCAGGCCCTGTTGCAGGAGATCGAGCAGGGCGGCGTAGGAGCCGACTACCTCCAGAGCAGGGGGATCACCTGCGATACGGCGCGCCGTTGGCAGTTGGGGGTGGCCGGCGGCCGGCTGGTGATCCCGCTCCAGGACCCATCAGGCCAGCCGGTTGCTTTCTGCGGCCGGGCCACCGGTGAGCAACAACCCAAGTACCGCAACAGCAGCTGCGATTTGCTCTTCCAGCGCAATGGCCTTGTCTTTGGCTTGGATCAGGCCAAAGAGGCGATCCGCCAAGGCGGAAGCGCCCTGCTGGTGGAAGGGCCCCTGGATGTGATCCAGCTCCACCAGGCCGGTGTTACCAACGCCGTTGCGTGTCTGGGAACGAGCGTTTCTGCCTTGCAGCTCCAGTTGCTGCAGCGCCATGGCACCAAGCAGCTGCTCATCGCCCTTGATGGCGATAGCGCCGGCCAAGCCGCCACCGAGCGGTTGCTGATTCAACTGTTGCCCCAGCTGAGCGCTGGAGGATTGGGTGCATCTGTGGTGCCACTTCCCCAGGGCCAGGACGCCGATGGGCTGCTGCGCAGCAAGGGCAAAGCAGCCCTCGACGCCCTGCTCGCTGGCTCCCGGCATTGGCTGGAATGGCGGCTGGAAAGGCTCCTTGTTCCCCTGACTGCCGTGAAGCCTGGCGGCGAAATCCCACTGGAGGTACTGCAAAAGGCAGAGCAGGAGAGTCAGGCGTTGATCAAGCAGCTCAGCGATGGGGTGTTGCGCCGCACGGCCGAGCAGCGACTAGCGCAGGCGTTGCAAAGCCAGGACCCAGGGCAACCAAATTCCAAGCCGCGAGCTGTTCCCGCCCTGCTTGAAGCCGCTGCCGGCAATCCCCGCCAGCGGGCTGAGCGGCGGGTGCTCAGGCTCTATGTCCACGCGCCTGAATGCCGCGAGCTGTTGCAGTGCCTGTCCCTGGCGGATCCGGCCTGCCGGGCGGCCTTGGATTGGCTGAACAACCTGGCTGTCCTGGCCGTGGATGGAGCCATTGATGGCATGGCTTTGCAGCTGGCAGCCCAATTGCCCGGCGCCGTTGGAGCCGTGCTCGCTCAAGCAGCTGCTCCGGGCCCCGAGGTGATCGCGGTGCTCAAGCGGGAGCCCCAGGCGGAACTGCAGGCGCTGCTCGATGCGCTTGAGCCGGTGGATGATTGCGTTTGCCTGTCACCTGGCCAATGAAGAGTGAGCTCGCCGATTGCGTCCTTGAGGGGCTGCTCCAGCTCCATGAGGAACTGTCGGTGGATCCCGAGGCGCCTTGGTATGTGGGCACACCGGATCAGACCCAGGTGCTCCATAACGAGCTGTGGACCCTCGCAGCTGAGCTGCGCCCGGACTGCACTGGTGCGTTGGTGGATGCCTGGTACGAGGTCGGCCGCTCAAGCCTGCTGCCAGTGGCATGTACCGGTGAACTGGTCAGTAGCAGACATGTCATGGCTTGAACTCTCACGGCATGTTGGCCCGAGGCTTCTGAGTAGTAGCTGAGGGTGGCTTGCTCGCCGGCGTTACCGCCGGTTTAGCCGTTGTTTTGGCCGTTGATGTCACAGCTGGTGGGGTGGCGGCCTGGGGGCCTAGGGCGGAGGTGGCGTCAGCCAAGGAGTGCCGCTGGTGACGATGGGCATAACCTTTTCATTACAAAGCAGCTCTCTTCCACCCTTACGGTTGGGTTAATTCTTGCTGAATTAATGGAAGCGACGGTGCGAGAAATGCCCCACATGGTCGACAGGGAAGTGCTGGAAGTCAGCAACAATAAGATTAACAGCCTTTATGAAGAACCACTTGCCTCTGCGCAACGCAAGCGGTGGTTGAATTCAATCGATTTCAATCCAGTGGGTCCCTTCTGCGCAATAGCGTGTGGGTAAGTCCGAACCGCCTTACAACGCCAACGTCAGCGGGTTGGCGGTGGCTGAGGTGCCTGCCATGGCTGATCAGCCCCTCGTGCGTCTGGCAGATCAGCCCTACTTGGATGTGGCCTCGGGCTTACGGAACAAGCCATCGAGGTAATGGCGCACCACCGGACGGTCCTGGCAGCCCTGTTGAAACAGAAAACCAGCCAAGGCAGACTGCATCAGTCGGTATTGGTCCCATTGCGGATGCTGCTCAATAAATTCCACCATCGATTCGAATAAATCAGCTGGGAATTGGTTTTCCACACTCACGTGGACAGCCATTGCATCAGGAACTTCTGCCAACCTTTTCCTCTTCTCGTTCACCCACCCATCAGCGCACGCCATAGGCCCGATGGTCAAAAGGTTCTCGAGCAAGAGGGTCGTAGGTGTCTCACATCAATAAATGCTGCCTTGCAGTTGTTTTGCCGGTCAATCGAGGGGGCTTCTATCTCGCCAGGTTGCCAGCTGAAGAGACTGTCAAGGGGGGAAGAGTTTTCCAGAGCTTGATGGCAAACCCGTCGCTGGTAGGCAAATCAGAAGCGTGACCTTGGAGGAAAAACTGTGGAGAACGTCTGCCCATCACGGAGTTGGCCGGGTCTTCAGGGGTGCTGATCGATCGCCGCTTCTGGCCAAGCAATCCCGATCAGCAGTTGTTTTGCTGCATTTATGCCCTTGACCGGCGGAACTTGCAGCCTCCGGTCTGGCTCAGCCGGTGGTGGCGACGACGCGGCTGATGGGCCCATCGCGGTCGGATCGGAACTGGAGCTCACTGGTGGGTATCAGCGCTTGCAACTGCCCAAGCACCTGCTCCAGAACCCCATGGCTGAGGGGAGCACCACGGCCCATCCCCTCCTGGCTGGTGACCAGAACACCAAGGCCATGACGGCCCCTTAGTTCCAGCAGGACCTGGACAGGGAACGCATGCGATGCGGGAAGCACTGTGATTGCGGTATTGCGCTGATCCAGCCAGGTGAAGGTTCCACCAGGACCTGGATCGAGCTGCTCAAGCAGAAGCCGTAGCTCGCGATCACCCGGCATCCCCGAGAGCAATGCTTCCAGGCGGGCCAATCGTCAGAACTCAATCGATACTTGATTGTGCCTCTTTTTAAGCGGACAGATGGGCTGAGCGGCCCCCTTTTGTTCAGGCCTGAACAAACCAAGGAAGCCTTTGCTTCCGGGGTGATCGCGGTGCTCAAGCGGGAGCCCCAGGCGGAACTGCAGGCGCTGCTCGATGCGCTTGAGCCGGTGGCCCTTGCAGGTGCAGGCACCTAGTGGCATGAGACTTCACCGCTTAGCGAAATAGTGAGGGCAGGGAAACCCCTACCCTTCCCGCCGTGCTTTACAGGCATCGGGCAAGGAACCTCCGAGGCCACGTGTGAGGACAGTGGCTGTGGGGGTACCGCAACCATGGCTGGACTGGCGCCAGATGGAGGGCTGTTCAGCGGGTCTGCGGCACGGGCGCTTAGTCGAGCAGGTTGTGCACCCCAACGGTCACGGTGCCCAGGATTTCAGGGTCAGAACCCTGGCCAAACGTGATCGGGGGTGTGATGCCATCGGTTGCCACTAGCGACACGTTCGGCGGCCTGCCCTTGATCCGGCGCACGATCAGCTCGCCTTCATGGAGGGCCACAACGCACCGCCCTGAGCTGGGGAGCTTGGCCCGGTCATAAAGCACCAAGTCACCGTGGAAAAGGCCAACCCCGCGCATGGCATCCCCGACCACGACCAGTTGCTCCGTGCTCATCGGGGAGGGCACAAACTCCCGGTTCAGGTCGATGCGGTCTTCGATGTAGTCGTTGGCAGGACTGGGGAACTTGCTGTGGGTCACACCGGGAAAGCGGACCTATCAGGGTAGTACGCATAAACCAGCAAGCTAGGCGGCTGCCATGGGTTGGCTTTTGATCGCAGGGCTTTGGGTCGAGCCAACGCAGCCCGAGCTCCCCGGCGCTGATTGATCTGATCGAACCCGCCTGCTCTGCTCAAGCAGCCCCGGGCTGAGATCAGGTGGTTACCAGCAATCTGAGCATCAAAACTGAATCAACACCATCAAAAAGATGTTGGACAACCACCCGGCGGACGGAATTTCAGGATGTCACACGGCACCAGGGCTGCGCGAGCCGGTGTGGCCGCTATGCGGACACCGGCCCTGGCGCTCGCGTGATCACTACTTTCCTTGCCGCCGCCGGGATTGGTGGTCTTTGTTTTGCATGCCTGGCGTCTACCCGCGGCTGCGGTGGCCCAGCTCTATTGGGGCCGACCTAAGGGGCCTGGAAGCGGTTGGAGTGGCTGCGCTCCGGTCGCTTGATAGTTTGCTGGTGGGCTAGTGATTTGCGCCGCTGGTAATGGCACAGGGGCACTTAATTAGAGCTGTAAAGATTCAAGAAGTGAGCCCGGAAAGCTCCGCCCATTGCCGTGCATAGTACGCCCGTACTGCTATACTAAGAAGGCGCTCAAGGGATCCCCTCCGCGATAGCTGGAGCCCTTGAAAGAAATCCTGTTGCGCTCTTTTTTAGCCCATGGTTTCCCTTCCCTATGCCGCCGCATTGGCGCCCCCTGTTCATTCCCTATCCAGCCCATTGCCGCTGCCCGGTAGCGCCCAGCTGGTGATCGTGGCTGGTGGTGGCCGTGATCTCACCTGGCCGCCTGGCCTGATCGCTAGCTATCTGCTGCGGGCTTCCGCTGGCCGGCTGGTGCAGGCCCTGCTCCATGGCGCTGCCCGGGGCGCCGATCAAGCCATTGCTTCTGCCGCCGATCAGCTCGGCTGGCTCCAGATCAGCTGCCCGGCTGCCTGGAAGCAGCAAGGCCGCGCCGCTGGCCCCATCCGCAATCGCCAGATGCTTGAGCGCTCCCTAGAGCTCACAGCAGCCCTGCCCCTGGGCGCCGGCCTTTTGGTGATCGCCTTTCCGGGATCGCGGGGCACCGCCTCCCTGCTCGATCAGGCCCAGCGCCTTGCCCGCCGCTCAGCGATACCCATCGAGCTGCACCAGATCAGCCCCTGAGGAGATCCACGAGCCGGTGCTCCTTTGCCACACCTACCCACTTACCCATCCATCCACGTATTCATCCCGCCATGTCTGTAGCCATTGCCATCACCACCCCTCCAGCCGATACCCCCAAGCTGCCCAGCCTTTGGGAGCTCGGCGCCGATCTCCAGGCCGAAACCCACTGGATCGCCCGCCTCTCTGAGCGCCTCGATAGCGAAAACGACGATGAGCGTGCCCTCGCCATCGCTGATCTGGAGGAATCACTCAGCCTTGAGGAAAACAAGCGTGAGGCCTTTATCCGCAAGGCCGATGCCACGTGCTGGGTGATTGAGCGGCTGCGCTCAGAAGCCAGCTATCACCTGGGCCAATCCAAGCGCTTTGCAGCCCTGGCCAAACGGGAGGACACCAGGGCCGATGCCCTCGAATCCACCCTCATCCACTTGCTTTCGCGCCTGGATCCTGC
>Ga0208864_1000069_pt1 | contig 31053 bp, 24 predicted proteins | sample CryBogmetaGMA05M_FD_184542 | JGI IMG/M metagenome (GOLD analysis project Ga0208864, IMG submission 184542) | Freshwater microbial communities from Crystal Bog, Wisconsin, USA - MA0.5M (SPAdes) | ecosystem: Environmental > Aquatic > Freshwater > Lake | place: Crystal Bog, Wisconsin, USA...
GCACCGGATCTTCCTCCGGCCGGCTGTAGGGGGATGGGACGGAGTGGACCATGACAGCAGCAGCCCTGGGGGCGCAGCGACGGGACGCGCCTGGCAAACGCCCCGACGGCAGGAGGGGCGTAGCCTGCGCAAGGCCCGAGCCAGCCCCACCTGCGGTGCCGCAGCAGCTGGTACAAACGCCACCAGCACTGCTCGAGCTGAGAGCCGAGACAGAAGACCTGACATTGCCGAGCGGCATTCCGTCGCCATCGGCATCGTCCACAGCGTCGCGACCACAGAACAAAGGGGGCCTCTGGCCCCCCTGCCCTCACCAGGGCAGCTGCTCCTCCTCCACCCAGGCCGGGCAGGGCACCGCCGGGGCGACCAGCTGCTGCTCAAACAGCACCTGAGCTGCCAGCTCCGCCAGCCGTGGGGTGCGCTCACAGAAGGCCAGCGCTTCCAGCAACGCAGCAGAGAATCGCTGCAGCCGGATCTTGCGGGAGTGGGAGGCCATGGACGGCTCCGCGTAGGACGCCTCAGCAGGCGGGGGGCGGGTCAAGGGCCAGCCCCGTTCGTCCGATGCGGAGCAGCGCGGAGCCAACGTCCCAGCTGGCTGGCTCGTATCACCCTTGACGCGCCCCCCGACCATGGGGCGGCCCGGAGCGGAGCCGATCAGGAGCTGGTGGGCGAGGCCCGGGGCTCCCCGGTGGGTGTCATACGCACGAACATCGTCATTGACGACGCCCTGATGCGGCAGGCGATGCAAGTCACGGGTGCCCGCAGCAAGCGCGAGGCGGTGGAGCTGGGCCTGCGCACGCTGGTGCGGCTGCAGCAGCAGGCCGAGATCCACTCCTTCCGCGGCCGCTTGCATTGGGAAGATGATCTGGAGAGCCAACGGCTCGACAAGGATCAGGAGTGCTCCCAAGACGATCGACGGGATCATCGCCTCCGCCTGCATCAAGGCCAATCTGCCGATGGTGTTCAGCGATCGCGACGTCCTGCCCTATGTGGAACACCTGGGGCCGGAGGCGGCCTGAGCGGCTGAGCAGCTGGGTGCATTGCCACTGCGCTGCCTACAGCCTGCCCCAAGGACGATCAACGGACGCTGCTGCTGCCCCTAACGTGAAAGCACCCAGGCAGGACCGATGGGACCCTTCTCCTTCACAGCGGAAATCAAGGAGGACCGGACCCTGCAGCTCCCGGTTGGAACCCCCATCGGTCGTGTGACGGTGGCGATCACGCCGGCCGATGAGGCCGCACCGACAGGCCGGCGAATGCTGGCCAAGCTGCTGGAGCTCCAGGCTGCCATTCCCGTGGCCGACGGCCTCTGCCAGGAGCAGATCGATTCCGCATTGGAGCGCGAGCGGGCCTCCTGGCGTTGAGCGATGCGGCTCTATCTCGATTCCTGTGTGCTCATCTATGCCCTCGATGGCGCTGAGCAGCTGCGGCAGCACACCCTGCAGCAGCTGGAGCGTTATGCCGATGCCGACTGGGTGATCAGCGATCTGGTGCGCATGGAATGCCTGGTGGGCCCACTGCGGACGGCTGATCAGATCCGACTGCTCGCCTTCCGCAGCTTCTTCTCCGAATGCAGCGTCGTACCCCTGCATCCGGAGGTGATGGAGAGGGCGGCTGAGCTGCGGGCCTCGACCCGGCTCCAGACAGCGGATGCCATCCACCTGGCTGCCGCCGTGCACTGGGGCTGCGATGCGCTGTTGACGAATGACCGCGCCTTTCAGCTGTCTGAGGCACCGATCGAGGTGCTACGACTCGATCCGGATCAGCCTGCGACTGAACCGACCTGAGCGTTCGGCACACCTGGCAACAGGACGTGACGACGTTGGGGCCCGGCCCCTGGAGGTGCCCTTGGGGCTGACGCTGATCGAGGCGCAGAAGTACGCCAGACGGGCGGAGCAGCTGGCCGTGCTCAAGACCTTCTCAGAAGGTGAACTGCTGCGGCGCCTGCCGTTCCGCAACCTCGTCGGGGGCTCGCTGGCCTTCCCGGCGGAGGTGAAACTGCCGCGGGTGGGCTTCCGGGCGGTGAATGAGGGCTACCGGCAGGACTACGGCGTGATCCAGAGCGACAACGAGTTCGTGCACCTCTTTGGTGGTGACCTCGATGTGGACCGCTCGATCGTTGATCTGCAGGGTCCGGAGGCCCGTGCCGCCCAGACCGAAATGAAGGTCCGCTCGATGCGGCTCACCCTGGAGGCGGCGATCATCAACGGCGACGACAGCTTTGATCCACGCGCCTTCAATGGCCTGAGCAAGCGGCTGCTGCCGGGCGAGCGGCAGACGATCGACAACGGCGGCCGCACCCTCAGCCTCAAGCACCTCGAGGCCCTCACCGACAGCGTCGCCAGCTATGGCGGCGACAAGGTGCTGATCACCAGCAAACCGGTGCGACGCCAGATCAGCACCCTCTCGCGCGAGGCCGGCGGTGACCTCTATGAGGTGATCGAGGGTCGCCACTATTTCGAGGGGGTGGAGATCCTGCTGGTGGACAAGGACTCCGAGGGCCACGAGGTACTCGGCTACGACGAACCGGGTGACACCACCTCGATCTACTGCTGCACCTTGGGCGATACGGCGGTGACCGGCCTGCAGGGCCCCTTCGAGGGGCGGTACGGCATCTCGGTGCGCGATTTCGGCGAGGTGCACGACGCACCGGTGTTCCGCACGCGGGTGGATTGGTACGTGGGCTTTGCGGTCTGCGACCGGAATGCAGCGGCCCGCCTCTACAACATCGCGCCGATGCCGCTCTGAACCGGTGGGGCAGAGCCCCCTTCTGCTGGTCACAGCCTCCCCATCCATTCCCCTTGCTGCCCATCTCTTCTCCGCACCTGATTTCCCCCTGAATCGCCATGACCTCCCATGCCACCCGGCTGCTGGATGCCCAGGCCGTGCTCGTCGGCTGGATCCACCACAGCGCCACCGACTGCTACGAACACCTGCGCCATAGCGGCGACACGATCAACCTCGGCACCGACCTCGATGCCAGCACCGGCTTTGTGCTGATCGCCTCCCACCCCGGCCATAGCGCTGCGGTGACGGTGACCCTGGAGCTGGCACCGGTGCTGAGCGATGGATCTCCGGGCAGTTTCATCACGGCGGCAGCGGTGGCGATCCCGGCAGCGGGCGGCAAGGTGGAGGCGAGCATCGCCGGCTCGAGCCTGGTGATCAACCCGGCCGATGCCGCCCACAGCCGGCCGCCGCGCATCCGCTTTGCCCGCGCCACCGTCACCCCCGCCACCCCGGAGGGGATGTTCGTGGCGCTCACCGCCGTTGCGGGGCTCTGAGGTGCAGCTGATGCCGGACTCCCCTGATGTGTTGCCGCTGCAGCTGCTGCAGCCCCTCGATGCCAACCAGCAAGGCAGCGAACCGACGCCCCTGGGCGGTGTCCACCGGCCGCTGGTGAGCCCGGATCCGGGTGTCCATCACCCGGCTGGTGCCGCTGCTGCTGGTGGTGGTGATGAGCGGGGCTGGCGCAGCAGCCGCCTGCGCATCCACCGCAACGGTCAGACCCGCTCGATCTGGGCGGTGCACCTCCCCGGCTGGCAGCAGCTCGGCTGGCAGCTCCTCCCGCCGGCGGCGGGTGCGGCTGATCCTGGTGGCGCTGCTGGTGCGGCGGTGCCTGGCGACGAGCGCTCCGGCTTGGTGCTTCCGGGCTTGGAGCCTGACGGGCCTTTCAGTGAGAGATCTGCTGGCCCTGAGTCAGATCTCAGTGATGAGGCCGCCCCTGACCCAGAAGCTCTGACGGCTACTGAGCTCACGGCCCCTGCCGAGGTGCCGAACTTCCAGGCGATGACCAAGGCCCAGATCATCAGCCACTGCCTCAGCAACTACGGAGTGAGCCTGGATGGCGACCGCACCAAGTCCGACCTGGTGGCGGCCGCCACAGCTCTTGCTGCGGGTGACGGTGAAACCGAGGCCGTGAACGAGGCCGCTGCGGACGCTGATGCCGGCACCGATCCGGATCCCAACGCAGACCCGGACCCCCTGCTCACCCAACCCGTTGCTGACCCCGCCGCCGGCGGTGACCTGTCCTCGGCCTTGGCCGACCCCATCGACCTGCAGCTCCCCGATGACCTCCTCTGACCTGCTCGCCCGTGCTGCCTCCCGCAGCGAGGGGATGATTTTTGTGGGGGCGGCGCCACCGCCGGCGCCACCGCGGCCCACGGCTCCGGTATTTGAGGTGACGGGGCTGGAGTGGCAGCTGGTGCCCGCTGCTGCCCAGATCGTCTGGACGGCGATCTGCTGGAGCCCTGAACTGGAGCTCTTTGTGGCGGTGGGCAACACCGGTGTCACCTACCGGGTGATGACCAGCCCCGATGGTTTCTCCTGGAGCGCCCATCCCTGCGCCATCGACAACGACTGGTATTCCCTCTGCTGGAGCCCCGAACGCCGACTCTTCGTCGCCGTCGCCCGCAGCGGCACCGGCAACCGCGTAATGACCAGCCCGGATGGCATCCACTGGAGCGTCCAGGCCAGCCCCGTGGACAACATCTGGATGGGTGTCTGCTGGAGCGCCCTGCTCGGCCTGTTCGTGGCGGTGGCCCGCACCGGCAGCGGTAACCGGGTGATGACCAGCCCGGACGGGATCAACTGGACGGCCAGGGCCAGTGCGGCGTCCAACCGCTGGACGGCGGTGTGCTGGAGCGCGGAGCTCGGCCTCTTTGCCGCCATCGCCAACGTCGGCACGGGTAACCGGGTGATGACCAGTCCCGACGGCATCAGCTGGACGGCGCGGCAGGCGGCGGAGGATCTGGACTGGCGCTCGCTCTGCTGGAGCCCCCAGCGGCGCCTGTTCGTCGCCAGCAACGGCAGCGGCAGCGGCACGCCGGTGATGACCAGCCCCGATGGCAGCAACTGGACCGTGCGCAGCAGCGGCTTCGCCAACATCTGGCATTCGATCTGCTGGAGCCCCCAGCGGGGCCTGTTTGTGGGGCTTGGGGTGAATGGGCGTGATGAGCGGGTGATGGTGAGCCCATGACCAGCACCACTCCCTCTGCCGCAGCACCAGGAGCACCGGGGCCGGCCATGCCCGCCTGTGGCGTCATCTTTCTCGGCGAGGCCCAGCGCACCGCCGGGGGCCCTGCTCCCGCGCCGGTCTATGGCGCCACCGGGCTGAGCTGGACCAGCGCCCAGGTCCCTCCTGGTGACTGGCGCGCCGTGTGTTGGAGCCCTGAGCGGCAGCTGTTCGTGGCGGTGGCTGGCACCGGCAATCCCGGCGATGGCAGTGGCGGCCGTGGTGCTGTGCAACTGATGTGCAGCGCCAGCGGCATGGGCTGGAGTCCCATCCCTTGCCCTGCCCCGCTCGATTGGAGCGCCATCTGCTGGAGCCCCGAACGCCGCCTGTTCGTGGCCGTCGCCAGCAGCGGTACGGGCAACCGGGTGATGAGCAGCCCCGATGGCATCAGCTGGAGCACCCATCCCAGCCCGGCCGATCACGACTGGCAGGCGATCTGCTGGAGTCCCGAGCGCAGGCTGTTCGTGGCCGTAGCCAGCAGTGGCGCCGGTGATCGGGTGATGACCAGCACCGATGGCCGGAGCTGGCGCAGCCAGGCCAGTGCTGCCGACAACGCCTGGAAGGCGGTGTGCTGGAGCCCCCGGCTCGGGCTGTTTGTCGCTGTGGCCAGCAGCGGCAACGGCAATCGCGTGATGACCAGTCCTGATGGCATCAGCTGGACCGCAAGAGCCAGTGCGGCTGATTACGGCTGGAGCGCGATCTGCTGGAGCCCCGAGCAACGCCTCTTTGTCGCCGTCGCCAGCAACACCGGCACCAGCAGCAGTGATCTGGTGATGACCAGCCCTGACGCCCTCCACTGGACCCTCAGGGCCGCTGCCGCAGGCCACGGCTGGAGTGCCGTCTGCTGGAGCGCCCAGCGCCACCTTTTTGTGGCGGTGGCCGCAAGCGGCAGCAGCAGCGGCAACCGGGTAATGACCAGCAGCGACGGCAGCCACTGGAGCAGCCGCAGCAGCACCGCCGACCACAGCTGGAGCGGCGTCTGCTGGTGCCCGGAACGGGGCGTCTTCCTGGCGGTGGCGAGCGCCACCCCCGCCGCCAGTTCTCCCCCGGGTAATCGGCTGGTGATGCTCAGCCCTGCTCCCCACATGCCCCTGCCATGACCACCTCCTCAGCCACCCCCCAACCCGGCAGCCGCTGCTGGCGTGACCGCATCAGCGACTCCACAGGTGCCACCGTGATCCGCATCGAGCCCGATGGGCCCGACACCGTGATCGAGCTGGCCTACGACGAGGGCGGCAGTGGCTGGTGGCCGCTGGAAGCCTTGGTGTTTGACGGTGCCAAAGCCGCCTGATGACGGACTTGGCCAGACATGACGGCTGATCCGGGGCGACGCCGACGAGTTCAGAGCCACTCCAAGCGCAGCGGAAAGGAGCACAACCCTGCTCCCCTCTTTTCGCTGCTGATTCAGCGGCGCGGGCGGTTTGAAGGCTTAAAGACCGGCAAGGTCAACGGCCGATGGCTGCGGCTGTGGTTGTTGGACTGCTGGGTAGGCGGCGCTCCTTCCTCCCGGTTCGGGGAGTCCGCCAGGGCTTCTCCATCGCCAGAACCATGGACCGCCAGGGCGGCCATGAGCCACTCGCGATGCTCCCTCACCAGCGCTGCTGGAGCCTCGATCCGCACCGCCCCGCCGTAGCTGAACAACCAGCGGCGCAGCTCCGGGTCGTCTGCCAGCACCCACGGCGGTAGGTCCACCTCCACTGGGTAGGGATGGAGCGGGTCGGCACTGGCCACCAGCGACCTGCGATCACCACCACCGCATCGGCGTCCCTCGCTTCCGTTTCCACCACCCGCACTCGCCCTCAAAGGTCTGCCCCAGCTATGTCCCGGTAGTGGCGGCGCCAGCCGCACCGCCTGCCGCGGATAACGCTGCAACTCCTGCCGCACCCGGGCCATCACTGCGGCGGCGCAATGAAAACGCAGGAGTTCCGTCGCCGGCCCATCGGCAGCGTTGGCGCTGCAGCAAGCGAGCTGCGCCGCCACCGATCCCCCGAAGCACAGCCCGCCACACCGTTGCCGCAACAGCTCGGCCCGGGCCAGCGCCTGCTGATGCTGTTGGGCGTCACGCCCCTGTTGCTGCTCGGACTGGAACACATGGATGTGCTCAAGCTCCAGCGCCGCGAGCAGGCCGATCGGCTGGCCAATCGCGTCGTGTTCCACCAGCAGCCACCAGCGGCTGTTGTGGAGCATCAGCTGCAGCGGCCAGACCGTCTGGGAGCGACCGCGCTGCTCTCCTTGGCCGGCAGCGGAGAGCAGCAGGCGCCGGCGCTGGCGGATGGCCGTGTCGATCACATCCTGCTGGCCGGAGAGTGGTGGCGGGAAGGGCTGCAGCCAGCGACGCAACGGTGCTGACTCGGCAGGATCCAGACCCATCCCAGCCAACCGCCCGGCCAACTGCTCACTGATCGCGGCTGCCTGTGGATCCCCAAGGTCAATCGCCTGCAGCTGCAACAGCTGGCATGTGCTCAGCAGCTCGGGACCGGACAGGACGGCGGTGCCGAGGCCATAGCCGCCGCGGCTTCTGCGGCCCGGCAGCCGGAAGCCATAGGGGGTGAGAGTCTCGGCGAGGGCGGCCTGAACCTGCCGAGGTGTCCAGACCCGACCGGTACCGCCGGCGGTGAGGCTCCGCGACAGATGCTCCGAGATCCGCTCGCCTGCCCCACGGTCGTAGGGATGGTGCAGCAGATGGCGCAACAGGGTGAACACCTGCTGAAAAGCAGGGCGATCCGCCAGCCGCGGCAATCCGCCCTGCGGCCGGCCAAGGGCAATAGGCCAGGGCGGCGGCAGCACCTCCGGCAGCGCCGCCGCAGCGGCCTGCCACCTCCCCGTGAAGCCATTGCGGTCCAGCCAGTCCAGGTCGGCCTGAACGGCGACGGCATCGGCGTAGCAGGCGCCATGCAGCCGGCCCAGTAAAGCTGCTGCCTGATCCGCCAGCCCTGCTGCCGGCAGGGGCGGGAGCAACTGCTCCAGCTCCGGATCCCAGCCGGATTCCGTCCCTGTCATTACCGGATGGGCACTGAGCAGCCGGATGAGGTACAGAAGCCGCTCAAGATCCAGCAACCTCGAATAGCCGTGCAGATGATGGGCGGCGTCACGGTTGGCCCCGCGCTGCACGCAAGCCTCCAGCCGCTCCAGCTCGGATGGGATCAGCTGCTCCAATGGCAGATCCTGAGCGCACTGCAACCGCACCACCTGCGCAAAACCCTCCTGCCGCTGGGGCACCGGTGCCGACTGCAACAGCTGGGCGCAGTGGCGTCGGATCACCGCCTCCGGCACTTGCCGCTCCCGCTGCCGGTTCCAAGCCAGGCACTGGCTGAGGGGGGTATCAAGCCACCAGCCGATCCACTGCACTGGAGCCGAGAGCTGTAAAGCCTGGGTGATCGCCAGCCGAAAAGAGCGCTTGACGTAGCTGGCCTCCAGGATCACGGCATCCCCGTCGGCGATCGCCTCCTCCAACCGCTGCTGGATCACCGCCTCCACCTCCTGCCAGCGGCCGAGAATGGCCGCTTCGCCATAGAGCTCCTGTCGGATTTCGGCGCTGGAGACGTAACGCACCGGTGGTTGATCCGGGCCCTGCAGGCAACGGGCAAGAATCCGCGCGGCGGTGCTTTTGCCGCTCGCCGCGGCACCGATCATCAGGTGGAAGCGCAACACGGTTGCATTCCGTGGGCTTGACATGGCAGAACAGGGGGTCCGCCCCGTTGTTCACTGCAGTTACAGGGTGCAGAAGACCCTGGATTCCGTCCCTGTTCGTTGTGCCAAACCACACCGGATCAACGGCCCACACCCTGAGGGGAAGTGCGTCAGGCCGGAACGGCGGCTCCTCTCATCGACACGTTTCACCCCCAGCTCCTCGCGGGGCTGCTCCGCCGAGTTGGCTGGTGCAACAAGCTGAATGCCAGGCCAACAACGGCCCCTCGGCCGATCCCGCGGCTTCTACGGGGAAGGAACGACCTGCGGATCGGGGGTGATCCGCTGCACCTGCCGCTGCTGCAGGCTGCCGCCAGCCCCCAACCACTCCAGCTGGCCTTCCGCTCCCCGGCGGACTGGGCGGCGCGGTTAAGGCGTGACCGTGTGGATGTAGCGCTGGTGAGCGTGGCGGGCCTGGCGGAGCGTGCCGCCACGGTGCTCCCGCCAACCCTCGGCCATCACCAGGAAGCGGACGTGGAACTGCTGCCGATCGGCCGGCGGCCCCTGGTCCTGCTGCAGCATGCGAAGCACCGCAGCGTTGCCGATCGCCAGCTGACGGGTTGGCTGTTGCCGCCACGCCATCACCTGCCGCTGCTGCATGACCAGCTCTCGCAGCAGGCGCTGATGCCACTACACCCATTCGCAGCCAAGACACCGCGAGCCTGGTTGGCACGGCTGCATCGCCAGCCGCTGCTGCTGCCGGCCCACCTCACCCTGCTCACCCTCCCAGGCTGGCGGGATGCGCCCCTGCGCTGCCTGCACCCGCCCGCGCCGCTGCTCGAATCCCTCTGGCTACTGGTGCGGCGGCAGGACCTGGAGCGGCCCGAAGTGGTTCAGCTGTTCGACTGGTGGGGGGGCTTGCGCCTCTGAGGTGAAAGCAGTTGCGCAATGCTGAACCCCCAGAACAGCCGCAGCCCAAGATGCGACGCCTGGCCACCCCACACCCCTCTTAGACGCCTTTTTCATGCAAAGATTGCATAGAATTCGCTATTCGTAGAAGAATTGGCTCCAATACCAGCCATTTGACGTAGGCTCCCAGCGATGAAATGCATACGGGAACAGGCCTTATGGGTGCCTTACTCCGTGCTCAGTGCCAGGATTGCCTAGGTTCTGCATCCCGATTTCCTTGCCCAGCCAAGAGCCGAAGGCGCCCCGCTACTGCCTGGGCTTTACTGCTGCCGGCTTGAGGCCGGAACTGGCTGCCGTGATCGCCGGCATCCATCTGGATGAGCAGGCGGACTGGGCGCGCACCAAAGCGACGGTGCTGGAGCGGAATGCCCTCCAGGCCCGCTCGGCCAGCACGGCCAAGCGGCTGGAATCAGAGTTGCGGCAGCGCCTACAGAAACTCACCGCACCCCAGCTGGAACTGCTTGCGAAGGGCAGCAGCGATGAACGAAGCGCCATGGCCTGGCTGGCGGTGCTGAAGCGCATTCAGATCGCCGCTGACCTGACCCGGGATGTGCTCCGAGAGAAGCTCAGCAGCCTGGATCCGGTGCTACGTCGCTCGGACATGGCGGCTTTCTATGAAGACCGCGAGCGAGATCACCCCGAGCTTGCTGCCCTTGCTCCTTCCTCCCAGCAGAAGGTGCGATCAGCTCTGTTGCAGATGCTCCGGGATGCAGGCCTTCTGGCAGGCAAAGCGGGCAAGAGCGGAACCCTTGGCACGGTGCAGCGACCGCTCCTCTCGCCTCAGGTGCAGGAGCTGGTGACCAGCGACGATCCAGCGCTACTGGTTGGATTCCTGGCCCACGGACCGGCCAAACCCGCCAAGAGCCTGAACGGGTCTCCAACAGCGAAGGAATCTCTCAGGACAGCTGCAAAACCTGGACCCAGGTCTTCAGCCAAGCCCAAAGCCAAGGCAGTCGTTAAGCCTGCAGCTCAAAAGGCCTCACGGCCAAGGAGGAAGGCGTCATGAGCAGCGTGACCGGCCTCGACAAGCGCCTGCAGGACATCCTCACGCGGCCCGAGTTCCTGGAGATGCGGGGCGTGGCCAAGGAGGTGCCGATCTTCATTCAGACCTACAGCCCGGCCGACGACGACCAGCTGCGGATGGTGGTGCGGGGGGTGGAGCAGCACCTGCGCAAGCAGGGCTTGCGGGTGAAGCACGTGGATCTCTTTGAGCTGGTGCTCAAGCTCCTGGAGGCCAAGGGCTACCTCGATGTGGTGCTGCAGGAGGAGGCGAGCTGGAGCAAGAGCGACCTGTTCGACACCCTGCAGAACGTGGCCGAACCCACCAGCGCCCTGGTGCCCAAGTTGATGGAGGAGCTCGCGGATTCGCAGATCAGCCTGATCACGGGCTCAGGGCGGGTGTATCCGTTCCTGCGCACCCACACGATCCTCGAAGCGCTGCAGCCGGCGATGGTGCGCCACCCGGTGGTGATCTTCTTTCCCGGGGAGTACTCCCAGGACGCCGACGGGGGGTCCTACCTACGCCTGTTTGGCACCAGCACCGCCAGCAAGATCGAAAACCCGCATTACCGCGCCACCAACCTCGCCTACTTCGACATCAAGAGCTCATGACTGCTTCCACCATTCAAGGGCTCTTCGCCAAACCGGTTGACCGCCCGATCGACGGGGTGATCAAGGCTGACGACGAGCGGCATCTACAGGTCGAACTCGACGAGTACGTGGTCACCCGTGAGGTGAGCAAGGGCCTGGGTGCCTTCACCGATGCCTACCTGCACAACCCCACCGCCAATGGCGTGTGGATCTCGGGCTTCTTTGGATCGGGCAAGTCGCACCTGCTGAAGATGCTGTCGCTGATGCTGGATGGCGAGAAGCGCCTCCCCTCAGAACAGGCTGGCGGGCAGGACAGCCGGCCTGTGGAGATCCTGCTGCCGAAGGTGGAGGACGAGATCATCCGCGCTGACCTGAAGAAGGCAACGGCGATCCCGGCGCGCAGCCTGCTGTTCAACATCGACCAGAAGTTCGACGGCATCGGCGGTACCCACGAAGCACCGATCCTGGAGGTGTTCATGAAGGTGCTCAATGAGCTGCAGGGGTACTACGGCAACCAGGGCTATGTGGCCCAGTTCGAGCACGACCTCAACAAGCGCGGCCAGTTCGAGGCCTTCAAGCAGACCTATCAGCGGGTGAACGGCCGCTCCTGGGAAAACGACCGCGATGCGTTGGCCACGGTGACCAAGCGCAGCTTCGCCAAGGCCTATGCCGAGCAGTTCGGCGGCAGCGAAGACGACGCCATAAAAGTAGTCAGTGACGCCAAGGACAGCTACCGCCTTTCGATCGAGGGCTTCGCCGCCCGCGTGAAGGAGTACCTCGATAGCCAGCCGCCGGGCTTCCGGCTCAACTTCTTCGTGGACGAGGCCGGCCAGTTCATCGGCCAGGAGCGCAGCCGGCTGCTCAACCTGCAGACCGTGGTGGAGAGCCTGGCCACCGCCACCGATGGACGGGCCACGGTGTTCATCACCTCCCAGGCTGATCTGGAAGGCATCCTGGGTCAGGTGAAGTTTGAGCAGGCGGATGATCTCAGCAAGATCCAGGGCCGCTTCAAAACCAAGCTCACCCTGGCCAGCGCCGATGTGCAGGAGGTGATCCAACGGCGTTTGCTGGCCAAGACCCCGGATGAACCGGAGCAGCTGATCAACATCTACGAGCAGGAGAAGGACAACTTCACCACCCTGTATCGCTTTGGTGATGGCTCGATTCAGCTCAAGGGCTGGGGCGACTGCCAGAGCTTCTGCGGGCTCTACCCCTTTCACCCCTACCAGCTGAGCCTGTTCCAGCAGGCGATCCAGAGCCTGGCGGCCCACAGCATTTTTGAGGGCCGCAACATGGCGGTGGGTGAACGCTCGATGCTTTCGGTGTTCCAGGAAGTCGCCAAGGCGATCAAGGAACTGCCGGTGGGCCGCCTGGCCAGCTTTGACCAGCTCTACGACGGCATCCGCGATGTGATCCGGGCCGACAAGCAGCAGACGATGGTGACGGCCCAGAACCAGGTGGGGCCGCTGGAGCTGCGCATCCTCAAGGCTTTGTTCCTGCTCAAGTGGGTGCCGCAGTTCAAAAGCACGGCGCGCAACATCGCCATCCTGCTGATCAATGAGCCCAACTTCGATATTCGGGCCCATGAACAGGCGGTGAAGGACGCCCTGATCAACCTGGAGAGCCAGAGTTACCTTCAACGCAGCGGCGAGATCTACGAGTTCCTCACCGACAAGGAGAAGGATGTTGAGCAGGAGATCAAGCGCGTCGAAGTACCGGATTCAGTGGTGGTGAAAACCCTGCACGGCGTGGTGTTCGACGACGTGCTGCGCAGCAACAAGATCCGTTTCGAAGACAACGGCAACGACTACCCCTTCGCCCAGAAGATCGACGACGGCCTCATCAAGGGACGTGACACCGATGTGATGGTGAACCTGGTGACTCCGGAGCATCCCAACTATGGCAGTGAGGGGATCCTGCACAGCCGCAACATGGGCGGCACCGAGCTGATGGCGATCCTGCCGGCGAAGGACCGGCTGCTCGATCAGATCCGCAGCCACCTCAAAACCGACCTCTACATCCGCCAGAACAGCGGCAGCGAAGACGAAGCCCTGAACGCGATCCTGGCGGTGCGCGCCAAACAGAACAGTGCCCGGCGTCAGGAGATCACCCGCCAAGCCGACGAGCTTTTGCGCACCGCTGCGCTGGTGGTGAACGGGCAGACCCTCTCGGTGGGGGAAGGCGACCCCAAGACCCGTTTCAGCAAGGCCTACCAAGAGCTGATCCGCTCAGCTTTCCCCAAACTGAAGATGATTCGCGGCAACTTCAGCGAAGCCACCGTGGCCCAGGTGGTGCGCGACCAGGACGACCTGCTGGATGGTCTGGCCGTGCAGTTGTCAGAAGCCGAGCAGGAGGTGCTGGTGAAGGTGGAGCGCCAGCAGAAACTGGGCGAGCGCCTCAGCGCCGAAGACCTGGTGCGTAGTTTTGAGGCGCGCCCCTATGGCTGGAGCAACTGGGCCACCCTCACCTTCATCGCCCGGCTGTATCGCCTCGGGAAGCTGGAGCTGCGGGAGAAGGAGCTGCTCAGCAGCGTGGAGGTGATCGAGGCGCTCACCAACAGCCGCCGACTGGGAGGGGTGAGCGTGCGCAAGCAGGAGCAGTTCGATACCAGTTCGATTGATGCCCTGAGGCGTTTCCACCATGACCTCTTCAATGGGCAGAGCCCTGGCACCGATGCCCGCAGCACCTGCGAGGCCTTCCGAATGGCGATGGCCGAAGAAGCCCAGGATCTGCGAGAAATGGCAGCACAAACCAGGAGCTATCCCTTCCTGGCCGGCGTGAAGCCCTGGGCCGAGCAGGCCGAGGCGATGGCCAAGAAGGACGACGGCTACCTGCTCAACCAGCTCACTACCTTCAAAGACAGCTGGCTGGACGCCGAGGAAGACCTGCTCACCCCCCTCAAGCAGTTCCTCAACGGCATCCAGAAATCCGTCTACGACCAGGTGAAGGCCTTCGAGGCCCGCTATGGCGATGAGTTGGCTGACCTGCCAGCCGATCTGGTGGCTCCGCTGCGGACTCTGCTAGCAAGCGATCGGCCCTACGCCGGCGGCCTGATTCCCCAGGCCACCAACGCCTTGACGGAACTGCAGCAGCAGCTGGAGCAGCGGCTGCAGCAGGCCCAGGCCAAGGCCCTGCAAGAGATCAGCGAACAGGAGGAAAGGCTGAGGGCTGATGCCGACTTCCAGAACCTGAATCCAGAGCAGCAGGCGGAGGTGCTTGCGCCCACCGCGGCTGCCAAGAGCGATGTGCAGGGATCGAACAAGCCGGGCACGGCGCTCCTGCGCGTGAACCGCTACCGCAGCGATGAGGTGCCCAAACAACTCCAGCGCATGGCGGCCTTGGTGGCGCCGCCGGACAGACCAACGCCTGAAGTGATCAGGGTGGTCCCGGCTTCAGCTCTGAAGGTGAACTGCCCGCTCAGCCAGATCACGAACCACGTGGAACTGCAGCAGTGGCTTGATGCCCTGCGCGCAGCAGCCCAGGTCGAGCTGGATCAAGGCCATCGGATCAGCCTGTGACGAGCCCAGAACCCAGTCCAGCACTGAGTTGGACTGCTAACTTAAGCGCAATTAAGTTATGAGCGCGATGGCCCAGTGGGGCTTCTACGGCAGAAGGCGCGAGCGGGCGGAGCTGGCCAAGGTGCTCAGCCGCGGGCGTTGGTTTTTTCTGCAGATCTCCGGGCGGCGCCGAATCGGCAAGACCCGGCTGGTGCAGGAGCTGCTGCAACCGGAGCAGCGGGAACGGGTGCTCTACATCCAGATCCCCGACTCCGATCCAGCGGGGGTAGTGAGCACCGCACGCGACTTCATGGAGAACTTCGGGGTGAGCGCCCCCCTGCCCCATGACCTGCGCTCCCTGGCGGTGCGCATCGGCGAGCTGTGCGCTGAGGGCTGGATCGTGGCGCTCGATGAGTTTCAGTATTTCAGCCACAAGGCCCTCTATCCGTTCACCTCCGAGCTGCAGTCCGAAGTGGACCGCCTAGCGGCCACACCCGAGGTTCGGGGCGGATTGATCGTGCTCGGCTCCCTGCACACCGAGATGCAGGCCTTGCTGGAAGACCGCAGTGCCCCGCTCTATCAGCGCCTCACTGACAACATCAGCCTGGGCCACCTCGACGTCGCCTCGCTGCTGGAACTGCTGCAGGCCCATGCGGACACCAGTCCGAAGCGGCTGCTGTTCCTCTGGAACCTGTTTGAGGGGGTGCCGAAGTTCTACCGCGACTGCTACGAGCAGGAGGTGATCGCGGCAGATCGACGCGAGCTGCTGGAGCGGATGTTCTTCAGCAGCAGCTCGCCGCTACGCACCGAGGCAGACAACTGGTTCCTGCGGGAATTCCGGGGGCGTTACGACCTGGTGCTCAAGTACGTCGCCCGCCATCCAGGCTGCACCCATGCCGATCTGCAAGCTCATGCCGATTCGGTGGCACCCGAGATCGGCAGCCAGGTTGGCGGTTACCTCAAGACCCTGGAAGAACGCTACGAGATGGTGGAGAAGCGGCTGCCGGTGTTTGCCAAGCCCAAGGCCCGCAAGGGGCACTACACCATCCGCGACAATTTCCTGCGCAGCTGGCTGGATGCCCTGGCGGTGCCCACGGCCGCCATCAACTTCCGCCCCCTTCAGGCACTGGTGGAGCAGGCGGACCAACGGCTGATGAGCGCCGAGGGCCATGGCTTGGAGCGCCTGGTGGGCCAGCTCTATGAGGAGCGAAGCCGACTCGGTCTTGGTGATTTCCCGCTCAGCTCCCGCATCCAGGGCTGGTGGGACCGTAGCGACACCGAGATCGACCTGGTGGCGTTGGATGAGAACAGCCAACGGCTGCGGCTCGGCAGCTGCAAACGGTCGCCGCTAGCACTTGTAGCGGATCTAGGCCGCTTCGATGGCCACGTGGCCCGCTTCCTGAAGGCCTTCCCGCGGTTTGAGAGCTGGCAGGTGGAGAAGGTGGCCATCGCTCCCTCGCTGTCACGGGAGGCCCGCCAAGCCATCGAGACGGCGGGCTACCTGCCGCAGTCCTTGGACGATCTCACGGCAGAACTGCTACCAACCGATTCAGGTGGGAGCTCATGACGGCGCAGCCAGCTGCCTGACCCCACCTGTTCTTGTTTCCGCAGACCATTCACCGCTAAACACCCACCCCATGCCCGTCAACACCGCCGCCCTCAAGACCTTCGCCCCGGCGATGCGGCGGCAGCTGATCGAGGCGGTGGGCCGCAAGCTGGATCGGCTGCTGCACCAGGCCAGCGCCGACACGCTGACCACCGCCGCCGGCCTGATCGAGGAGCTGCGGCAGCAGGAGGCAGACAACCGCCAGGAGCTGCTGGAGCGGGTGGCCTACAGCTGGTTCAATCGCCTGGCGGCGCTGCGCTATCTCGATGCACGGCTCTGGCATCCCTTCGGCGCCAGGGTGTTGATGCCGCAGACGGAGTCAGAAACCCAGCCCGAATTACTAAAACTGCTGCGCAGCGGCAGCCTGCCCGCTGAACTGCAACCCCACACCGATGAAGCGCGCCTGCAGGGCCTGCTCGATGGCCGGCTCCCCACGGCCCATGCCGGATCCGATCCCCAGGGGGAGGTGTATCGCGAATTGATCCTGGCGGTGTGCCGCTCCTATCACCAGCTGCTGCCGAATCTGTTTGAAGGGCTGGATGATGCCAGCGAGTTGTTGCTGCCGGACGACCTTCTCAGTGATGGCTCGATTGCTGGTGGCTTCCGCAGCCAGATCAGTGATGGCGATTGCGAGGATGTGGAGATCATCGGCTGGCTGTATCAGTTTTATATCTCCGAAAAGAAGGATCAGGTGATCGGCAAGGTGGTGAAATCGGAGGACATTCCGGCCGCCACCCAGTTGTTCACGCCCAACTGGATCGTGAAATACATGGTGCAGAACTCCTTGGGGGCGCAGTGGCTGGCCACCTATCCGGCTTCAGCGATCAAGGGCCAGATGGAGTACTACATCGAGCCCGCCGAGCAAACCGATGACGTGAAAGCGCAGTTGGCGGCGATCACACCGGAGGTGCTCAACCCTGAAGAACTCACCCTGATCGATCCGGCCTGTGGCTCGGGACACATTTTAGTGGAAGCCTATGAATTGTTCAAGGCGATCTATCTGGAGCGCGGCTATCCACAACGAGAGATTCCGCAGCTGATCCTGGAGAAGAATTTATATGGTCTTGACATTGACGAGCGAGCGGCCCAGCTGACCAGCTTTGCGTTGATGATGAAAGGCCGAGGCGATGATCGCCGCTTGTTTGAGCGCGGCATCCAGCTCAATGTGATGGCGCTGGTGAACAGTGATGGTCTGGATGTGGAGGGTTTGGCCAATGCCATCAACCTAACCGACCATGGCCTGAAGCAGGCGGACCTATTGGAGCTGAAACAGCTGTTTGAACACGCCACCACCTTTGGCTCGTTGATTCAGGTGCCCGATGGGTTGGCGAAGAAGTTGCCGGCATTGAGGCGGTTGAGTGAGCTTAAGGGGCAGGAGATGATTGTGGTGGAGGGATTGAAGACTTTGGAGCCGCTGGTGCGGCAGGCTGAGTTGTTGGCGTCGCGGTATGACGATGTGGTGGCGAATCCGCCATACATGGGTAGTCGAATGATGAATCCAACGCTTAAAGAATATGCGCGCAGCCTGTATTCTGCGCCAAAGGGAGACCTGTTCGCAGCGTGTCTAGCGAGAATTCTAGACCTTGTAAAGGCTACAGGCCAAGTGGGAGTTATGACTCCTTCGACATGGATGACCCTTCAGTCATATGAGAGGCTTCGAGAACATCTGCTAACGAACATCACGCTGCATTCTCTTATTGAGCCCGAGCTTCATGCATTTTTTGACTCCGCCTATGTTTCCATCTGCGCCTTTCTCATTCAGAAGAAGTACATAGCGGACTATAATGCATCATTTATAAAACTGTCTGATTTCTATGGAGTCGAGCTCCAGCCCGCAAAAACACTTGAAGCCATTAGCAATCCCGGTTGCGGTTGGCTTTTCCACGCAAAGCCAGATACGTTTCAAAAGATACCTGGAGCTCCGATTATATACCACCTATCGGACCAATTTCGCTCAGCCTTCTCAAACATACCAAATCTCTCCGAGGTTCTTGATTTACGGCAAGGAATGGCCACAACGGACAACGGTCGCTTCCTTAGGCTATGGCACGAAATAGCAATTGAACGAATTGGATTTGGCTATGCGAATGCGGGCCAAGCGAACGAGGAAGGGAAAGACTGGTTCCCATACAACAAGGGGGGCGCTTATCGAAAGTGGTTTGGCAATAATCACTATGTCGTCCTCTTCAAGCGCAATGGTGATGAGCTAATCCAGTTGGTACGCCAGAAATATCCAAAGATCTCTGATCCTGAATTTGTAATCAAGAACCGCCAGTACTACTTTCGGCCATCGATTACGTGGTCAGCACTGACTGTAGGAGCACTTTCTCTACGGATGAATGGTCCAGGATTTATTTTTGATACCAAAGGACAATGTGGCTTTGCTGATACTGATTCGCAACTGGTTGAAGCAATGGCATTCCTCAACACAAAAGTCGCCGCTATTGCTGCACAAGCGCTGGCCCCAACAATGGATTACAACGCAGGGACAATAGCAAAGTTGCCATACAAAAGCCCAGGCTATAACGGCTCTGCACTAGTTCATGAGCTAGCGATGAGGGCTAAGAAAATAGTTCAGTTGGACTGGGACCACTTTGAGCGCTCTTGGGACTTCCAATCCTTGCCCCTCCTATCAGCCTCCACCGACCCCAACCCCTCCCTCGAATCAAGCTACACCGCTTGGATTGCCAACAACAAACAAACCATCGCTGAGATGAAGCGCTTGGAGGAGGAAAACAACCGCCTCTTCATCGACGCTTACGGCCTCCAGGACGAACTCACTCCCGAGGTGCCGATCGAACAGATCACCCTCACGGTGAATCCCGCCTACCGCTACGGCGGCAATCTCAGCGAAGACGAACTCTGGATTCGCTTCCGCCAGGACACTATCAAGGAATTTCTCTCCTATGCCACCGGCTGCATGATGGGCCGCTATAGCCTCGATCACCCCGGCCTGATCCTCGCCAATGCCGGCGACACCTTGGAGAACTACGTCGCCAAAGTCGGCAAAAGCACTGGCGATCGCAGCTTCCAACCCGACCGCGACGGCATCATCCCCGTGCTCGATGGCGAGTGGTTTGAAGACGACATCGTCGCCCGCAGCCGCGAGTTCCTGCGCGTCACTTTCCCAGCCAGCTCCCTCAACACCGATCTGGCCTTCATCGAAACCGCCCTCGGCAAAGACCTGCGCAAATATTTCTGCACAGACTTCTACAAAGACCACCTGCAGACCTACAAGAAGCGGCCGATCTACTGGCTGGTGCAGAGCCCCAAGAAGGGCTTCGCCTGCCTGATCTACCTGCACCGCTACACCAAAGACACCCTCAACCTGGTGCTCAACAACTACTTCCGCCCCTATCTGCAGAAACTGGAAGCCCGCCAAGCCCAGCTCGGCCTCGATCAACTCAACGACGCCCTACCCAGCCGCGATCGCACCGCCGCCCGCAAGGAGGCCGAAAAAATCACCAAGGTGCTCAAGGAATGCCAGGCCTGGGAACAGGACGCCCTGCTGCCCCTGGCCCAGCAGCGCATCGAGCTCGATCTCGATGACGGCGTGAAGGTGAACTACCTCAAGCTGCAGGATGTGCTGGCTCCGATCCCGGGGCTGGCGGCGAAGGAGGAGTGATGGGATGACCGACCCCGTCCAGGAAGCCATCGCTGAGCTGGTCTTCGCGGATCAGCTGGTGGACGTTCATGAGTTGGAGGCGATTGAGGCCTATGCCTGGTTCCGGGCCTACCTCAGCCAGCGGCAGCTGGATCCCGCTGCGTTCACGACCCGTCTAATGACGGCTCACGACGATCCAGCCGTGGATGAACAGGCGCTGGACCGCCTGCCGTCAGTGGATAGGGAGGCGCTGCTCTGCCTGCTGGCGGATCTCACAGCCATTGACGACCATCACGATCCTCGCGAGCTGGCGATCCTCTCCCGTTTCGCCACCACCCTCCGGCTTCAGCAACCGCCACTGGAGCAGCGCTTGTCCGAGGCCCGGCTGCGCATTGAACCGCTGAGGCAACAGTTGAGCAGCCCGTTGCCGCGCCCTCGCAAGCGCGTGCGAGCCCTCAGGCGGGCGGACCGGCTGTTCGGCCAACCACGCATGGACGAGTGGGCGGAGCTCCTTGGCCAGAAGCTGCGCCTGCGCCGCTGGCGCCGTGAGACCTTCTTCAACCACAAGGCCTACGCACACAGCCTGCAGGAGATGCAGCGGCTCACCCTGGAGCTGATGCCCCTCACCCAGGATGTCCTGCAACAGGCCACCAGCTCGCTGACGGATCTGCGGCAGGCGTTCCAACGCATCACCACAGGCCTGGTTGCTGGTGAGCTGCCCAAGGAGAGCCAGGAGCAGCTGAAGTCCTTGCTGGCGAGCGTGCGGGAACGACTCGATCGGCTGGTGCAGGACGATCAGGATGGCTTGCGCAACGATCTGCTGGCCAAACAGCGCAGTCTCAAACGCTTCTGCATGGCGGCGGTGGGGCGCACCAAGGCTGGCAAAAGCACCGTGATCGCCACCTTGACGGGCCGTGACCAGGCCGCCAAGGGCGATGGGGGGCAGGGCTTCACGCGATACAACCGAGCCTATACCTATTGCGGTATTCGCCTAATCGATACACCTGGCTTCGGCGCCGCCGGTGGTCAGGGAGAAAGCTCCCAGCAGGCGGAAGAGCGCGATGCCAATGTGGCTCGCAGCATCCTCCCGGAAACAGATCTCGTCTGTTTTGTGATCGACAACGATCCAAACATGCCAACCAGCCGAGAAATGCTTCAGGAGCTGCACCGGCGTGGCAAGGCCTTCATCATTCTCCTTAATGTCAAGGCGGGGACGCAAGCGGGCATCGATCTCTGCCGGCAACGCCTGGATGCCAAGTTCGCGCGCGAGGGCGAGCAGTCGATCAGCGGCAATATCGCCGCCATCCGTCGGGATCTGAGCAGCGTGCTTGGCGTCCAACCTGCAGAGGCTGTCCCCATTATCCCGATCCATGCGATCTCCGCCTTCAATGCGACTTACACGGTCCAAGACCCCGAGGCGAAAGAAGCATGGCGTGATCTCAGTCGGGTGGACGTCTTTCTGGAGCAGTTGGATCAGCTGATCACCGACCAGGCTCCCATGCTCCGCCGGCGAACCCTGCGCGATAACCCGCGCCGGGAACTGGAGCGGATCGCGACAGACCTCGAAGGACTGGCCCAGTCCCTCCAAGATCAGGCCACCGTCTTTGGAAACACCGAAGAGAGCGCACTGAAGCAAGTGGCGGAGATCTTCAGCGACCTCGACCGCTCACTCATGGGCCGTCTTGATGAACTCTTCAGAAAACTGGAAGCGGAAGCCACCACCTTCAGCAACGACAACTTCCGTAGAAACGGCGCCGAGATCGAGCGTCGTTGGCGCAAGGCACTGGAGCGCTTTGATCTTAACACGAAGCTGGAGGATGAATTGACCTGGCTAAAGAGTGAGTTGGCAGAAAAACTGAATGAGCTTCAGGCCGATATCCTTGCTCGCTTACAGTTTCAGGCAGGGGCAGTCAATATGAGGCATCGTCTCGAGTTCGGATTCGATATCGAGTTTGAAGAAAGCCTGAGGAGCAATCTAAGGCTTGGTTTTAAAGTCGCAGGCCTGGCCATTGGGGTAGTTGGCTTCGTTCTTGGCATAGCGGCATGGCCTGTCGGGCTCTTGGCGGTAGCCATTGGATTTGTGCCTGCAATCATCGATCACTTTTCCCCAAATCGTGAGGACAGGAGAAGGAAGGCTCGAAATGATCTTGAAAGCAAGCTTCTTGAGATGCTCAAGAGCCCACGAAGCCAGGTTTTAGGCCAGTTCCAGGACATCCTCTCCCAGGCTAGGGATCAGGTGTCGGACGCCCTGCAGCAAAGCCTGGGAGGCAGCCGACTCGCCCTGCTGGCGTTCCATGACCAGCTGCAGAAGACCCAGACCGACCTGCAACAGCAGGCTCAGCGCCTCAGCTGATCGCTTTCGACCGATCTTTCCTCGCTTGCACCTTCGATGACGACCTTTCAGCTCGCCGACCTGCAAAACAGAATCGAATCCAGCCTGGATCAACTTCAGAGCTTTCTCCTTTCGAGGGGTGAGCCAGCCTTGCAGGTAGCAGCCAACGCCCTGGAAGGTCATCGGCGTGCCACGCGGGATCGCCCTCTGTTGAGTCTTGCCTTCAGTGGTCAGTACAGCGCAGGCAAGTCAACCATCATCTCCGCGCTGACCGGCGACAAGACCATCCGCATCTCGGCGGATGTCGCCACCGATCAGGTGAAGGCCTACCGATGGCGGGATATCGAGCTCTGGGATACACCGGGATTGTACGCGGACCGGGCTGATCACACGGCCAAGGCGGAACAAGCACAGCGCGAGGCTGATCTGATCGTCTACTGCCTGACGACCAATCTCTTTGACAATGTCACCGCCAGTGACTTCCGCCGCCTGGCCTTTGAGAAAGGCTATGCGCCCAAGCTTTTCCTGCTGATTAATAAAATGTCAATGGAGGATGTGGAGGATACAGCTGCCTATATTTCCAGCCTCACCGCCTCCATCGATCGCACCCTATCCCCTCACAGGCTGAGTGAGTTCAATCATGCGTTCATTGATGCGCAGGACTACAGAGACGGTCTCGACAGCTCCATTCAGGACCTGATCCGCTTCAGTCGCTTCGAGGCGTTCGTCGAACAGCTCAATGCCTGGATCAAGGAACGCGGACTATTGGCGCGTCTGGATCCACCCATCCGGCTCGGGCTCAGCACAATCGACGAGGCTCTGGGGACCTTGCCAGAGTCCACCTTCGAACAAAATCCAGAACTCTTTCTCCTGAACCAGCAGCTCCGAATTGTTCAGACCCAGCAACGGCGCACGGACGCGGAGCTGCGCCGACTGGCCTCGGGGGTCATTCACCAGATGCAGTTGCTCGGAGAGCAGCTCCTCAGTGGCGAACTCGGCGAGGACCCGAAGCTGGCAGAAGCCGGCTTTCAAGGCAGGGCCGAGGAGATCAACAAAGAAACTTATGAAGGCCTGAATCTCCTCATCCAGGAATCGTATGAGCAGCTTCAGAGGAAGCTCGATGATTTTGCCAACGAACCGTTGGTTGCTGACTATTTCGCAAGCGTGGATGCTAGCCAGGCAGCTTCCTTCCCCACTGGCGATTCATCCCGAGGTGGCAAAGGCAACCCCATCAAGGACATGACCAAGAGGTTGCTCAGCAAGGGAACAGAGCGCTTTGGGCTGCCAGGTGGTCTAATGACTGGCACCAGGGAAATGGCGGGTTCTGCAGGCCACCAACTGATTTACAACGTTGGTAAGATGTTCGGCAAGAATTTCAAGCCATGGGAAGCCGTGAAAATGGCCAAGGGACTTGGTCAGGCTCTTGCATTCGTCGGAATCGCCATGTCGGCCTATGAAATCTATGAACAGGTTAACGAAAACGCCAAGGCTGACGAAAAACATCGCCAATTTGAGCAACAGCTTCAGGAAGCACGTGCACAGATTCGTGCCCTGGCTGATGCCATGGTTGCCCAGCTCCTGGAGGTCTACCAGAAGGAGTACGCGCTACCTGTGATCGGCGTCATCCTGGAGAGGCTCAACGCCGCGCGCGACCGCATCCTTGCCCAGGAGGCCAGCAACAAAGAGCTCGTGGAAGGTCTGTCATCACAACGCGCTCAACTCAAGGGCTATCTCCAACAGCTGTACGCCGCCGATCAGCAGGTGGAGGCCTGAACTCGATGTCTGGCATCTGCCTACAGGGCCAACCGCGCCGTCCCGGTCATCAGGTAGTGAATCGCTTCCCGGCCTCGTCGAGGCAAGGCTTCAACGGCGCCGGCCTCAATCAGTTGCTGCAAGGTCTGCGACACCGAGGGTTGCTTCACCTCCCACAGCTCCACCAGCTGGGCCTGGGTCTGGACCGCCGCCGCATCCACCTGCGCCCAGGCCAGCAGGCGCTCCCAGGCGGTGTCGCCCAACTGCTCCTGCAGTTCTGCCTGGTTGCGTTGCAGCAGCGTCAGCAGCAGATCCTCCAGCCCCACCGGAGCCACTTCGGCTCCTGCGCTGGTGAGCCCGAGCAGAGCTGTGATCCCATCCTCCAAAGCCTTCAACATGCCGCGCAGATCGCCGCGGAACAGCTCGTACAGCCGCTGCACCACGGCAGTCTCCACAGGGGAATGCCACGGCCTGCTCTGATCCAGTTGCAACGCCGCATAGCGATTGGCCAACAACTGCTCCACATCCACCAGCCCCAGCGGCTCCAGCACCAACGGATTGCTGAATACCGAGCGGATCTGGGTGTGGGTCTGCACCACCGTGCGCACGGCATCGGTGGTGCCCACCACGATCAGATGCAACCCGTCGTGCAGGAGGGCTTGATCGCGAATGCCCCGCAACAGATCCGCCGCGCGCGACGCATCAGCCTCGCTCAGGTTTTCGAGGTTGTTGAGGTGAAGCACGATGCCGCGGGCGCCCTGGCCGATCGCGTAGCCGAGCAGGTCGCGCAACACCCGAGGGCCATCAAGCAGCAGCGCCCCGGGCGGTGTGGCCACGCTTTCGCTCTGGCTGCCTCCAATCCCCACGCCATAGGCCGACAGCGTGAATCCGCCCCCGCGCAGGCGGATGCTGCGCACCAACTGCTGGGCGGCCTCCACCTCAGGGCCCGCCGCCGTTGGGCAGTTCGCGAGCACAGCGTCGTAGACCCCGGAGAGCAGCTGCCCCAGCAGGTGTTCGCTGGCTCCCTCGGCGTTGATCGGAATGATCTCGTCGGAACTCCAGTAGCCCTCCGCCTGAGCATCGGCCTTCACCGTTTGCACAAGGGTGGTTTTGCCGATTCCCGGGCGTCCCGCCACCGCCTGGCGGGAGCTGGCGCTGCTGCCAATCGTGGTGAGCAGCAGTTTCCGCTCCCGTTGCCGCCCCACAAACAGGTGCAGCGGCGTGGTCTGCGAATCCGCCCGCAGGGTGGCCTGGAAGAAGGGCGAGGAGCGCAGGTTGTAAAGGCCCCAAAGGTTGGGCAGCGCCATGGCGCCAGGTATTGGCAAAGGGCTTCGGCCAGCCAATACTGGTCATGTATTGGCCGATCTGGCAATACCAAGCCATGACCCGTTCCGCTGCCGCCACCAGCCGCATCCACGAGAGCCTCGACACCGCTCTCGCTCGCAAACGGGTGGTTTTTTGGTACGACCCCAATGGCGAGTGGGATTCGGAGTTTGACGACTACCAGCCCGCTGCTGCCGAGAAGCTCCGGGTGGAGGGCAACGAGTTCTCCGTGAAGGTTGCGATCAGCCGGGCACCCCTGGATCAGCGGTTTCTGCTTTACATGCCCTGTGCCAAGCCCCCGGAGCCTGACAACTGGCTCCTGGACCTGCTGCTGGCAGGTCATGAGTTCACGGCCGATCGCGCCTCTCTCGACATCCAGGAGGCCGGGCTCACACTGGAGTTCAAGGAGCTGGCCCAGCAGCACAAAGCCTTTTTCCGCTCACCGGTGCGCACCACCAAGCTCAAGGAGCTACTGCGCCCCAACGACGACGAGGCCGCCGTGCGGATCAAGATGCTCGCGGTGCTGGCCAAGCAGCAAGCCGACATCGACAAGCTGTTGTTGCATGCCTTCAGCCAGCTGGACCCGGCCAATCCCGATGGCGAGGACCCGGTGGAAGCCCTCTACGGCAACCACCAGCTGAGCCGTCATTTCTGGAGGGCGGTTGGCGAGAAGTTCGGCTACGCCAGCCCGGAGCCCAACCTGCGCGACTTCGCCGTTGCTCTGTTCAATAGCGTCAGCAGCATCGGCCCTTCTGGCGAGCTGCTGCCCCACGCCCGGGTGTTCATGAGCATCTGGAAAGACAGCCTCAGCTCACGGCCGGCCTTTGAGCAGTGGAGTGATCACCTGGCTGGGGTGCTGCGGGTTGAGCAACAGCTCAACGACGCGCCAGACACCTACGACCCAGACGACGACGACAGCTACGAGCTGATCGAGCGTTTTGTGCTCAGCCGCCTGCTGCAACGCTTCCACGGCGACGCCTCAGACACCCAGCTGTTGGAGACGATCCGCAACCGCACCAGCTCCTGCTGGTTCGAGAAGCACCAACACGGCTATAGCGCCCTGGAGCAGGCGATCACCTTCCGCCAACTGCTGGCGAAGGCTGACCTGCAGGTACCCAGCTTCGAAGAGGGTCTGCAGCGCTACTGCAACAGCTGGTGGCGGCTGGATCAGGCCTACCGCCGTTGCATCGTCCATGCCCGCACCTACCAGCAGCCCACCCTGTTCAAGCCGCTGCGGGAATGGCTGGAGAACCAGTACGTCAACAACGTGTTGCTGCCGCTCACCAATCGCTGGAGCGATCAGGTGAGTCAGCTCACCAGCTGGAGCTCGACGGCCTTGCCGCGGCAGAAGGAGTTCCACATGCGCTACGTGCATGCACCGCTCTCCTCCAAGAGCCTCAAGCGCCTGTTTGTGGTGATCTCGGATGCTTTGCGTTATGAGGCCGCCCGCGATTTTGCCGATCGCCTCAACGTTCAGGCGGGCAAAGGCTGGAACGCTGAGGTGGATGCCTTGCTGGGGGTGCTGCCCTCTTACACCCAGTTGGGCATGGCCGCTCTGCTGCCGGGTGCTCAACTCGACATCAATCCTGCCGACGGCACCGCCGTGGTGGATGGCCAGAGCGCTTCGGGCACCGACAACCGCGACAAGATCCTCAAGGCCTACGCCAATAGCCGTGCCAAAGCGATTCAGGCGGAAGACTTCCTCAACCTGCCCACCACCAAGGAAGGTGCCGAGCTGATCAAGGAGCACGACCTGATCGTCGTGTATCACAACCGGATCGACCGGATCGGCGACAAGCGCGACACAGAAGCCGAGACCTGCCAGGCGGTGGAGCAGGCCTTCGAGGAGCTGGACGCGATCCTGCGCAAGATCAGCAGCCTCAAGGGCAGCCAGGCCGTGATCACCGCCGACCACGGTTTCCTGTTCCAGCAGGAGCCGGTGGATGCCAACGACCGCTCGGAGTTCCCATCAGCAAAAGAGCTCAGCTTCAAAAACCGCCGCTTTGCCCTGGGCACGGGCATCAAGCCCAGTGCCGGGCAGAAGGTGTTCACCGCCAGTGAGCTGGGTCTGGCCGGCAGTTGGGAAGCGGTGTTCCCGCTGGGCCTCGATCGCTACCCCCGTTCGGGCTCCGGTTCCCGTTTCGTGCATGGCGGCACCTCCCTGCAGGAGGTGGTGGTGCCTGTGATCCGGCTCAAGCGGGAACGCAAGAACGAGAGCCGGGTGGTGGAGGCTGAGCTGCTGCGGGTGCCCGCCAAGATCACCACCGGCAAGCTCTCCTTCGGCCTGTTCCAGCTGGAGCCGGTGGAGCCCAAAAAGCGCCTGCCCTTGCAGCTGCGCATCGGCCTCTACGCCAAAGTCGATGACGCCCTTCTCTGTGCGCACCGCAACGTGTTGCTGGATTCCGCGGCCAACGAGGCTCGCGAGCGGGAGCAGCAGGTGGTCCTGGATCTTTCCAACGCTGCCGACAACTACAACAACCAGATCCTGGAGCTCCGTCTCGAGCGGCAGCTTGAGGGTGTCGCCACGCCGGTGCCCTACAAGACTGTGGAGCTCAAGCTGCAGCGGCCCTTCGGCAGCGACTTCGACGACTTCTGATGGCCTTAGTCCATGGCTAAACTAACCTCGTCGTCTGGTCCTGCTGCCATGAACGCCCCACGTGTTGTGAACGTGCATCAGGCCAAGACCCACCTCTCACGCCTGATCGATGACGCCCATGCCGGCGAGACGATCCTGCTGGCTAAGGCCGGCAAGCCCTGGGCGCGCCTGATGCCCCTGGCGCCACTGCCGGCCCAGCGCATCCCCGGGCGACTGCGCAGCCAGGGCCCTTTGAGCAACCCAAATGCCCTGCTGGAGCCGATGGCGGGCGACGAGCTGGCCGGCTGGGAAGAGAGCAACCTGCTGCCCGAGGTTCCCCAGCCATGAGCGAATCAGTGGGCTACCTGCTTGACAGCCACGTGCTGCTGTGGTGGTGGTTCGTTCCGGAGCGCCTCACTAAACCGGTGCAGGCCCTCCTCGCTGATCCAAACACCACGGTGCTGGTCAGTGCGGCCACGGTTTGGGAGCTGAGCCTCAAACATCACCAGGGCAAACTGCCAGAGCTGGAGCAGGCCATCGGCGATCTGCCCGGGCTGCTGCAGGCCGATGGCTTCCAGGCCCTGCCGATCGCCCTGGCGCATGGTGTTCGCGCCGGTGGCTACAACCAGCCCCACCGCGATCCCTTTGATCGCATGCTCGCCGCCCAGGCCGAATTGGAGCGGCTAGTGCTGCTCACCGCCGATCCCCAGCTCTCCACCTTTCCCTGCCGCACCCTCTGGTGACAGACATGGCCCCGAGCTCAGCCCAAGTTGCACCCAGCCCCCTGGATCAGAAGATCCTGGAGCACTTCCCTGGCCTGGTGGTGCGCAAGGACCTGACCACCGAGCTCAAGCAGAACGCGGTGGTGCCCACCTACGTACTGGAGTACCTACTCGGGCAGCACTGCGCCACTGACGATCCAAGCCTGATCAGCGAAGGCCTGGAGTCGGTGCGGCGGATCCTCGCCAAGCACTACGTGCATCGCAACCAGGCGGAACTGGTGAAATCCACGATCAAGGAGCGCGGCACCCACAAGGTGATCGACAAGCTCACCGTGGAGCTCAACGAAAAGGGTGGCTTCTACGAGGTGGAGTTCACCAACCTCGGGCTCAAGAAAGTTCCGATCGACGTTGACTTCATCAAGCGCTACCCCAAGTTGCTGGTAGGGGGGATCTGGGCGATCACCGATGTCGAGTACGAGCTCCCCACCGACCCCAAGGCCAGCCCCTGGCAGATCTCCAGCGTCAAACCGATCCAGGTGGCCGGCGTCAACCACGAGGAGTTTCTGGAGGCCCGAGCCAAGTTCACCACCGATGAGTGGATGGACGTGCTCATGCAAAGCGTGGGCTTCAACCCCGAGCCCTTCACCCGCCGGGGCAAGCTTCTCACCCTGATCCGTCTGATCCCCTTCTGCGAGCGCAACTACAACCTGCTGGAGCTCGGCCCCAAGGGCACCGGCAAGTCGCACGTCTATGCCGAGTTCTCACCCCACGGCATGTTGATCTCGGGCTCGGAGGTCACCGCCCCGAAGCTGTTTGTGAGCAACGCCAACGGCAAGATCGGCCTGGTGGGCTACTGGGATTGCATCTGCTTCGACGAGTTCGCCGGCAAGGACAAGAAGGTCGACAAGACGCTGGTCGACATCATGAAGAACTACATGGCCAACCGCACCTTCTCCCGCGGGATCGAGCAGCTCTCGGCCGAGGCCTCGATGGTCTTCATGGGCAACACCCAGAAGTCGGTGGCCTACATGCTCAAGCACTCCCACTTCTACGAGCCGCTACCGGATAAGTACATCGATTCAGCGTTCCTCGACCGGATCCACGCTTTCAACCCCGGCTGGGAGGTGCAGCCGGTGCGCCATGAGTTGTTCTGCACCGGTTACGGCTTCGTGGTGGATTACATCGCTGAGGTGCTCAAGCACCTGCGCACCGAGGACTACACCGGCCTCTACAAGCCCCACTTCGAAATCAGCTCCGAGGTGTCCACCCGCGATCAGACGGGCTTCGAGAAGACCTTCTCTGGGCTGATGAAGATCATCCACCCCGATGGCAAGGCCACCCCCGAGGAGATCGCCGAGCTGCTGGAGTTCGCCATGGAGTGCCGCCGGCGGGTGCGGGAGCAGATCCTGCGCATCGACGACACCTTCAAGGCCAATGACTTCGCCTATCGGCCTCTAGCCGGTGGGGATGCAGTCACGGTGCTGACGCCGGAGGAACAGCAATATCCGGCCTTTGCTGGGCTCAGGCCCCTTCACCCCGAAGCTGCTCCGGCAGCAGCTGATGGCCATGCTGCAGAGCCCGCGGCCTCAGAAGCACAGGCCCTGGCGACCGAAGCCAAGGCTCCACCAGCTGCATCCACCGAACCAGCGGGACCTGCCACCGCAGAAAACAGGGTGGCAGCGCCTCCCACCAGAGTTCTGCTGAAGGAACAGCATCTGGTGGTGCCAGAAAATGCCAAGGGCTGGAGCTACCGCCGCCTGTTTGCCGACTATCTCCAGGGTTGCAGCGGCATCATCATCCGCGATCCCTACATCCGAGCTTTCCATCAAGTCCGCAACCTGGTGGAGTTCCTGCGAATGGTGAACGAGATCACCCCGGTGGGCGATGAGGTCACCGTGCATCTGATCACTGGCTCCGATCAGGAGACGATGGAGAAGCAGGTGGAGAACCTCGGGCAGGTCCAAGACTCCTTTACAGGCACCAGCACTCCTTTTACCTGGGAGATCGATGCCAGCCCCAACTTCCATGCTCGCAGCATCACTACCGACCACGGCTGGAAGATCACCCTTGATCGGGGCCTGGATCTGTTCCAGTGGTTCGAGTTCTCACCCTTCAATGCTGCGGCAGTGATGCAGGAAGCGCGAATGGTGAAGGGGTCTGAGATCAACTACATCAGGACTGACTCCTGATCGTTAGTCACCCTCCTGTGCCACCATCCAGACCCGCTTCAGCGGCAGGGCCAGCCGGATCTCCTCGGGCAGCTGGGCGTAGTGGGCAAACAGCTTCTCAAGCAGCTCCTTGCGACTCCACAGCCGCACCCGTGACGTGACCCCCCTTGTTGCTCCAGTTCTTATGAGAGCTGTTGGGGTGATCAGGCCGCCTTCCATTGCTGGAGGACTTCCAGGGGCGTACGCCCCTGGAGAGCCGAATGCGGTCTATACACGTTGT
>Ga0208864_1000072_pt1 | contig 30604 bp, 30 predicted proteins | sample CryBogmetaGMA05M_FD_184542 | JGI IMG/M metagenome (GOLD analysis project Ga0208864, IMG submission 184542) | Freshwater microbial communities from Crystal Bog, Wisconsin, USA - MA0.5M (SPAdes) | ecosystem: Environmental > Aquatic > Freshwater > Lake | place: Crystal Bog, Wisconsin, USA...
GGGTGGATGGCGTGGTCGGCGGCGATCTCCTGGATCGTCTTGCGGCCACTGATCGCTTCCATGGCGACCCTGGCCTTGAACTCGGGACTGTGGGTGCGGCGCTTGCTCATCGGTGGGAGCCCCTTTCAGGGGCGGTGCCCCGCCTCAGAGGTTAACGATGGGGGCTGTCCAGAAAAGCCAGACCACCTCAGGCCGCGTCCGCTGCTCCCTTCACCGGCGTCTGCCCGGTGCTCGGCATCACCCAGCCCTCCTATCCCTCCCCACTTCCTTCTTCTGTCCCCCCTCCGCCTAACACTCTGCCCTTGGCCATCCCCCAGGTGCCGGTGCGGGTCACGGTGGGTGGCCAGGAGCTGCCGATCTGCGCGGTGTACATGTCGATCAATGAATCACTGAAGTCCGTGACTCAGGCGATCAATGAGCTCAATCCGCTACTTCCGCCAGTTCCACCGAATGTCTTGAATGATTTGTTTTTTCCTGATTTGAGGGCCCAGCCTTGGTACACCGCTCCTGGAAGTAGCTTTTCTGTCGCTATGGCGAAGGCTTTGGCGGATAATGGTTTTTGGGAGAGTGGCGGTGTGCTCCAGTGGAAGAATAAAGGCCAGGGGTTTCTGGTGAATGAAAATTCCAGCAACCAGCCCACCGACTCCAACGACAGTGCCTACTTTCTCTGGGATGAAGTGGGAGGTGTTAATAATGTCAAGGGCAAAGCGACGGTGGTTTGGTACAATACACAAGCAACGCCTAATCCTAGTATCCCTAATGATTGGAAAAACCGCAATAATGTGGACCTAAACCCGGACAAGCGCTACTGGTTCTGGGTGCTGGATGCCCCCGGCGACGCCAATGATGTCCCCGGCCCGGTGCCGCTGCTGGGGGCCGCCGCCGCCTTCCGCTGCAGCCGGCAGCTGCGCCGCCGCCTGGCAGCCGCTCGCTGACCCCGTTGCGGCCCTGACCGTCCGCGTCGCCCAGGGCTCAGTCGTCCTCCTCGGTCTGGTCGTCGTCCATGGGCGGCCAGGCCAGGTGCGCCACCACGGGCGCGTGGTCGCTGGGCTGCTCCAGGCCCCGCAGGGCCTTATGGATCACACAGCCGGTGGCCAGGTCCCGCAATCCTTCGTCCACATAAATGTGGTCGATGCGCCAGCCCCTGTCGCGATCCCAGGCGCCACTGCGGTAGTCCCACCAGCTCCAGTGGCCGCTGTCCGGCTCGAACAGGCGAAAGACATCGCTCAGCCGGCCGCCGAGGGCGGCCCGCAAGGCCTCGCGTTCGGCTTCGCTGGCCATGATGCCGCCGCTGAGCCGCTCCGGATCCGGCAGGTCGCGGGCCTCCGGTCCGATGTTGAAATCGCCCAGCACCACCAGCGGTTCGCCCCGCTCCGCCTGCACCTCCAGGTAGCGCCTCAGGCAACCCAGCCAGGCCAGCTTGTAGGTGTATTTGTCGCTGCTCAGGGAGGAGCCGTTGGGCACGTAGAGATTGAGCACCCGCACCCCATCGATCCAGGCACTGATCAGGCGCTTCTGGCTTCCCAGTTCCCGCGCTTCGGCGTCGTCCGGCAGCAGGGCCTCGAAGCCCACCTGCACGTCATCGATCGGCAGCCGGCTGAGGATCGCCACGCCGTTGTAAGCCTTCTGGCCACTGATGGCGCTGCGGTAGCCGAGGGCTTCGAAGGCGGCGTGGGGAAACAGCTCGTCGCTCACCTTGGTTTCCTGCAGGCAGAGCACCTCGGGCTGCTCCGCCACCAGCCAGCCGCTCACCTGAGCCAGCCGCGTCCGCACCGAATTCACGTTCCAGCTGGCGATGCGCATCGTCGTGGGGGCGGCTGGGCCTGATTCCAGCCAGGCCTCCTAACATGAGCCATCGCTGCGCAGGTCCGACCACCGGTCGGCCATCAAGGTCATGTTCCACCATCCGCTCCGCGCCGCTGGCTTTCGCCTGAGCCGGCGTTCCTTGCGTGGGCAGTCGTTTCTGCTGCTGGGCGGTGCCATCGCTGGGGCCCTGCTGAGCCCCGCTACCGCCCAGACCAATCTGCAGGGTTACGGCCAGACCCTCGGTACCTCTCGCCAGGAGCGGCAGGTGTTCGATCCCGGCAGCAAGGACAACAGCTCCATCCTCGATTCCACCAATCCCCTCGACCTGATGAACAAGTTGCGCCGCAGCACGGCGCTCGATGACGCCACCTCCCCCGGCAGCGCCATCGATCAGGCCCTCAAGGAGTACGAGGTGAAGGCGGCTCCGGCCCCCCTGACGTCGAGGTCGGGCCTGAAGGCGCCGTAGGACCAGCCGGGTTGCCATGGCGGTTGCCGGGCCGCAGGCCCCATTCCGCCGCCAGCCTGTCCAGTGCGGGCTGGTTGTTGCCCGATTGGGGATCTCGCCGCCTCGCCTGCTGCAGGGCTTCAAGGGCAGCCTTGCTGTCTCCCTGGTCATGGAGCATCAGGGCCAGGGCCAGCAGGGGGCGTGGGTCCTGGGGGAAGTCCTGGGCCAGTTTCAGGTAAGTGGCCTGGGCGTCCGCCGATTGGCCCCGCTTCAGCTGCAGCTCCGCCAGCAGCAGGCCCAGGCCGAGGGCGCGGGGCTGCAGTTCGGGGGTTGTGGCCTCCTGATAAGCGGTGGTCACCATCGCTGTGGCTGCCCTGCCCTGCCCCTGCTCTAGCTGCAGCAGGGCCATCAGCTGCAGCGCCTCCACCTGGTCGGGGTGGCGGCTGAGGATCTGGCGCACTTCCCGCTCGGCGCCGCTGCGGTCGCCCGCCGCCCGGCGCAGTTCGGCCAGCATCAGACGCAGCGACCAGCGGTCCGGCTCCCGGTCGGCCATCGGCTCCAGGAGGCTGATCGCCTCGTTGCGGCGCTCCAGTCCCACCAGCAGCTCCAGCAGCCGCTGCCGATCTTCCTCGCTCGCGTCCCGCCGCTCCAGCCGCAGCCGCAGCTGGCTGACCTCCTGCTGCAGCGCCGCCCGTTTCGGGGGAGCAGACTCCAGGCCCCCATGGGACTGCAGCCGGCCGAGCCACCAGCCGCCCGCCAGGGCCGCCATGGCCACGGCACCAACAGCCAGCAGGCTGCGCAGCTGTTCGGGGGTGGGACGCGGCGGAGCCATCCGGTTGCGCTCGAATTCTGAGGCTACTGGCGGCGCTGGTTACATTGGCCGGGCGGTTGAAGACCGCTCCGGCGCCACTGCGGGCGCCCTGCCTTCCCCCAACATGCGCCAGCACCCCATTCCCCCGGTCACAGAGCCAACCCAGTACCGGGCGATCGGTGTGGTGCGGGGTGTGTATGTGCCCGCCGACCCTGAGCAGCTGACCCGTGGGCTGCTGCGCACCGCCGATGGCAGTGAGATTGAGGCGGTGGTGCTGGGCCGGCTGCTGACCCTGATGCGCCGCCATCTTGACCTCGAACAGCCCCATCTCTGGGTCGTCTATCCCCGCAGTCGTGATGAACAGCAGCTGCATCTGCAGCTGGTGGGGGTATGGGAACCGAGCACCCTCGCGGCGGAGGATCCTTCCCTCACCGATACCCTGCCCGAAGGCGATGAGTATTTTTCGGTGCGTGGCGAACTGATCTTCACCCGACCCGAAACCGGCGATCTGGTGATCAAGGTCCGCCAGCAGCCCCGCGCCGACGGCAGTCGGCCGATTCCCTTCAAGCTGCAGCTGCGCGGCGAGATCCCGCTGGAGCACCTGCGCCATTTCGTGGCCCTGGATCTGCGCCGCCAGGGGCAGGCGCTGCAGCTGGAGCATTTCGAGGTGTTCGGTCCGGTGGCCCAGCGGGGCAACCGCGGTGGCAAGGGTCGCAAAGGCCGCGAACCGGCAGGCTCTGGCCGGCCGGCGGCCGGAGCCGAACGGCCCCGCGGCGAGGCGCGCCCCAGCGGTGAGCGGCCAGCGGCGCCGGTGAAGCGTTCCCATGGCCCGGCGGTGAGCCGCCCGGCCCACTGAGATGCCGGACCCCTTCCTCGCCGGTGTGGCGGTGCTGCTGTTCACCCTGCTGGCGGTGATGGGTCCGCCCCTGGGCCTATCCGCTGGCCTGGTGAGCCTGCTGGCCGCCCTGGCCCTGGGGGGCCTCAGCCTGGATGCCTTCCGTTTCGGGGGCCGGGGCGGGCACCTACTGGCCGAGGCCCTGCCCGGCGGTCGCCGCCGCCTGCGCCGGATCGCCATTCATGAGGCCGGCCATGGTCTGGTGGCGGAGCAGGAAGGAATGGAGGTGCGTCAGGTGCTGGTGGGCAGCCTGGCCTGCCTGCGGGCCGGACTGAGCAGTGCCGGCAGCACCGAATTCGTCCCCCCTGAGCACGTCAAGTTGCCGGCGGAAGATCTCCGTCGCTGGAGCCGGCTGCTGCAGGCCGGCATGGTGGCGGAGGAGCTGCTCTGCGGCGACAGCATCGGCGGTGCCGATGACCGGGCCCTGCTCGGCCGCCTCTGGGGACTTTCGGGTTTTGATGTGGACACGGCCCAGCGGGAGATGCGCCGCGCCCGCAGGGAAGTGCTGCAGCTGTTGCGGGGCCGCCGCGGCGCCCTGGAGGCCGAGGCCGAACGGCTGCTGGAGCTGGCGCCGCGGCTGGGATGGCCCCCGCGCACGACTGCATGACCCTGGCCCTGGTCGATTGCCCCACCGGCCTGGCCGGCAACATGCTGTTGGCGGCGCTGCTCGATCTGGGCGTTCCCGCCGCTGTGATCGAGGCGCCCCTGTCCCGGTTGGGGCTGGCGCCCCACTACCGGTTGCGGCTGGAGGAGCGCCGCAGTGGCGGCCTGCGCGGACTTCACCTCGCGGTGGAGGTGCTCGAGCAACAGCCCGGCCATCGCCCCTGGGGGGCGTTGCGCCAGACCCTGGCCACTGCCCTTGAGGAGCCGCTGGCCCAGCGGGTGCTGTCGGTCTTCTCGCTGCTGGCGGAGGCCGAGGCGGCCGTGCACGGTCAGTCCGTCGACGCGGTGCATTTCCACGAGGTGGGGGCGATCGATTCCCTTGTGGACGTGGTGGGGGTCTGCGCCGGCCTGCTGCACCTGGGGGTGGAACAGCTGGTCTGCGCCATTCCCCCCGCCGGCCATGGCGTGGTCGACACCGCCCACGGCAGGCTGCCTTTGCCGGCGCCGGCGGTGCTGGAGATCGCCCGGCGCCAGGGCATTCCCCTGGCCACGAGTGCCGATTTCCCCCCCGGCGAACTCACCACCCCCACAGGCCTGGCCCTGATGGCCTGCTGGGCCGACCGCTTCGCCCCGATGCCCGCCGCCCTGCCCCGCGCGGTGGGCATCGGCCTTGGCAGTCGCCAGCTGGATCGGCCCAACCTGCTGCGCCTGATCCTGGCCGCTGCCGCCGGAGGGCAGCCGCAAGCCGCTGCAGGCCTGCAGGCTGGGGCGGAGAGCGCCGAGCTGCTGCTGGAGCAGCAGGCCCAGATCGACGATGCCAGTGCTGAGGATCTGGCCTTTCTGGCCGAAGCCCTGCGCCAGGCCGGAGCGCTGGAGGTGTTCAGCCAGGCGATCCTGATGAAGAAGGGCCGCCCGGGCCAGCTGATCACCGCCCTGCTGCCGCCGGAGCGCGCCGAGGCGCTGCGGCAGGTGTGGTGGCAGCACAGCACCAGCCTTGGGGTGCGCGAGCGGCTGCAGTCCCGTTGGATCCTGCCCCGCCAGCAGCACCAACTCGACACCCCGCTCGGAGTGGTCCGGGTCAAGGTGGCGCTGCTGCCGGATGGCAGCCGCCGCGGCAAGGCCGAACATGGGGACCTGGTGGCGCTCGCCCGGCGTCACAATCTTTCCCTGGAGCAGGTGCGCCGCCAGGTGCAGCAGGCAATGGACGCCGAGCCATGACCAAGCCATGACCCAGTCTTTCCACAAGCAAGCCGTGGCCTGGCTGAAGGCCCGCCGGGGCGCCATCGCCGCCCGGCTCCCCTCCCTTCGTCGTCCCTCTGGGGGTCGCGCCTCCTTCCGTCGCCCCCGGCTGCCGGAGCGCTGGCCCGCGCTGCCGCCATGGCTCGCGCTGCCGCGCTGGAGTCTTCCCGGCGGGCTGAGGCCCTGGATCACCCTGGTCAGTTTCGGATTCGTGCTGGCGGCGCTGATCAGCCATGGCCGCCAGTTGCTGCAGCTCAGCCTCGATCTGCAGGGGTGGTACTGGTTGCTGCTGGGGGTGGGGGTCACCCTGCTCAGCCTTATGGCCAACGGGGCGGCCTTCGCGGTGGTGCTGGCCCACCTGGGCCAGCGGCCGCGCTGGCAGGGGGTGATCGCCCTGTACATGACCACCAACCTGCGCAAGTACCTGCCGGGCGGCATCTGGCACCTCAGCAGCCGGGTGCTGGGCCTGCGCTCAGAAGGGGCGCCGCTGCAGGCGCCGATCGCCGCCTCCGGGGCGCTGCTGGCGGTGCTGCTCGATCCGTTGCTGGCGGCGGTGGGGGCCTTGGCCCTGGTACCCCTCGGCGGTTGGCAGGGCGGCCTGGCCCTGCTCACCCCCCTGCCGCTGCTCCTGCTGCTGCCCCGCTGGCTCAATCCGCTGTTGCTGCGGCTCGAGCGTCGCCGTTCCCGCGACCTGGCCCTGGCGGAGGCTGAGCCGCCGACGCCGGCCCTGGGGGGCTACCCCTGGCTGCCGCTGCTGGCGGAACTGTTGTTCGTGCTGCTGCGCTTCGCCGGCTTCGCCTGCTGCGTGGCGGCCTTCGATCTCCAGCTTTCCCTCGATTGGTGGACCTGGTTGGCAGGTTTCCTGCTGGCCTGGACCGCCGGCCTGGTGGTGCCGGGGGCTCCCGGTGGCCTGGGGGTGTTCGAGGCCGTGCTGCTGCTGCGGCTGGGGGTGGCGCTGCCGGAGGCGCCGCTGCTGGCGGTGGCCCTCAGCTACCGGCTGATCAGCACCCTCGCCGACCTGCTCGGCGCCGCCCTGGTGGTCGTCGACCAGCGGCTGTTCCAGGGACGGCAACCTGATACCAGTTCTCAATAGCGATTACCATCAAGGGGGTCAATCGGGGGTCTCCGCCCCGAGCTCCCGTTACCGGCTTCCTTGTCGCTTCCCGCGCCGCCGACCTCCGTGCCCCCGGACTTCCAGTCGCCTGGCCAGTCTCCGGGCCCTTCGGCAGGTGAGGCCAGCGGCCCACCCAGTGGCCCACCCACTGCCCTAACCAGTGGCCCACCCATCGGCCAGTCCACTGGTCTCGGATCCAGCCTGCGCAGCCGCGGCCAGCGGCTGACCCCCCAGCGGCAGCTGGTGTTGACCCTCTTTGAGCGGATCGGTGAAGGTCGCCATCTCAGCGCCGAAGATGTGCATCTGCGTCTGCTCGGGGCAGCCGAACGGGTTTCGCTGGCCACCGTGTATCGCACCCTGCGGCTGCTCAGTTCGATGGGACTGCTGCAGGAGCTGGAGCTGCCGGAAGGCGGCCGGCGCTACGAGCTGGCCAGCGATGGCCACCGCCACCATCACCATCTGGTCTGCGTGCGCTGCGGGCGCACCGAGGAATTCGAGAACGCCGCCGTGCTGGCTGCCGGCGAGGCCGCAGCGGGCAGCCATGGTTTCCGGCTGCTGGAGAGCGTGCTGAACGTGCGGGCCATCTGCCCCACCTGCGCCCTGTCCCAGGTGCCCTGAGCGGCAAGCCCCAGCCAGCAGCCGCTTGCTGTTCTGTTAGGAATTCCTGACGGGCGAAGCCCCGTGCTGTCCGACTGTTCGCAATCGCTTCATGCTTTTTTGTGGGCAATGTCATGGGTTGCTGTATTTCGCAGTCGTCAATCCCGTTTCAGATAATGTTGCCTCCGCAGTGATCTATGACGCGGACCGGATGAGAATCGCTCAGATTGCGCCCCTTTGGGAACGTGTGCCGCCGCTGCAATACGGTGGCACCGAGCGAGTGGTTCACTACCTCACTGAAGAGCTGGTGCGGCGCGGCCATGATGTGGTGCTCTTTGCCAGCGGCGATTCGCTCACCAGCGCCGAACTCTGTCCCGTCGTTCCCCAGGCCTTGCGCCTGTCGGGCTTCAAGGGGGATCCCACGATTCCCGAGGTCATCCAGATTGATCAGGTGATCTCCCAGCTCGATCGCTTTGATCTGCTGCATTTCCATACCTCCCATTTCCACCTTCCCCTCTCCACCAGGCTGCCGGTGCCGTTCCTGAGCACCATGCATGGTCCGCTCACCGGCGCCGATCAGGCCGCCCTGTTCCGCCACTTTGACCAGGCACCGCTGGTGTCGATCTCGGAGGCCCAGCGGCTGCCGATGCCGGATGCCCATTGGCTGGGCACCGTCTATCACGGTCTGCCCACCGATCTCTACCGCTTCCAGCCGGCGGCCAGCGCTGCCGATCAGCCCTACCTGGCCTTCGTCGGCCGGGTGTCCCCCGAGAAGCGGCTCGATCGCGCCATTGAAATCGCCACCGCCGCTGGTCTGCCCCTCAAGGTGGCCGCCAAAGTGGATCCAGCCGACAACAGCTACTACCGGGACACGATCGCCCCCCTGCTGGCCGGCAACACCCTGGTGGAATTCATCGGTGAGGTGGATGACGCCGGCAAGCAGGAGCTGTTGGGTCAGGCCCTGGCGCTGTTGTTCCCGATCGATTGGCCGGAACCTTTCGGCCTGGTGATGATCGAGGCCAATGCCTGCGGCACGCCGGTGATCGCCTGGACCAACGGCTCCACCCCTGAGGTGATCGTGCCGGGGGTAAACGGGGTGCTGGTCGATTCGATCGAGCAGGCGGTGGAGGCTGTGCGGGGCATCCATAGGCTGGATCGCCGCCGGGTGCGGGCCGATTTCGAACGACGCTTCAGCGCCTCGCGGCAGGCGGAGCAGTATGAATATCTCTACCGCCACCTGATCCAGGCCCGCTCCAGTCACGCCAACGTCATCGTGCCGATGTTGCATGCCGCATGACAAACTCTCGCCGTTCGTTCTCAAGGACGGTGAAACCTTCGCCATGCTGGATTCGCGTGGCGAGATCAACCCCGAGATCCATCCGGATTCGGGCATCTTCCATCGCGGTTGTCGCCATGTAAGCCGCCTGCAGCTGCTGCTCTGGGACCAGTTGCCGGCGGTGCTCAGTTCCACCGAGCGCGGCGAGATGGGACTGCATGTGAGTCATCTCAGCAGTTCCTCCTCCCCCCATGCCGGTGGCGATTCGCCGCCGCCGGGTGCCGTCCATCTGGAGCGCAGCACGGTGCTGACCCCCACCGCCCTGCTCCAGCAGCTCAACTTCACCAGCTACTCGGACACCACCATCGAGGTGCCGCTGAGCCTGCGTTTCGATGCCGATTTCCGCGACATCTTCGAGGTGCGGGGGGCCCGTCGGCCCAGCCGGGGCCGCACCCTGCGCAGCTGTGGCCGCGATGCCCTCGAGTGCATCTATCACGGCCTTGACGGCGAGGATCGGTTCACGGTGCTGCGGCTGGGCACCCCGCTCCAGGACTGCGCCGAGAGCCACATCGGTTTCCGCCTGCGGCTTGAGCCCCGGCTCAGTCGTCGCGTCTGCCTGCAGCTCCTCTTCCATCCCGACGAGGACGGCGATCTGTCGCCGGAGGCGGCCTTCGACCAGGCCATGGCCGCCACCGTCGAGCGCTTCCGTGATGCCCGCCGCCTCGCCGCCGCGATCGTCACCGACAATCCCGCCTTCAACAGCTGGATCGCCCGCTCCCAGTCGGATGTGCACCTGTTGTCGAGCCGGCTCGACCACGGCCTCTATCCCTATGCCGGGGTTCCCTGGTTCAGCTGTCCGTTCGGCCGGGACGGCCTGATCACCGCCCGCCAGATGTTGCTGGTGGAGCCGCGGCTGGCCCGCGGGGTGCTGGGGTTTCTGGCCGATCAGCAGGCCCGCCACTGCGATCCCGCCAGTGACGCTGAGCCCGGCAAGATCCTGCACGAGGCCCGCCTCGGCGAGATGGCGGCCCTGGGGGAGGTGCCCTTCCAGCGTTATTACGGCACGGTCGATGCCACGCCCCTGTTTTTGATGCTGGCGGGGGACTACCTGCGGCGCAGTGGCGATCAGGAGTTCATCGCCGGGCTGATGCCGGCCCTGGAGGCCGCCATGGCCTGGATCCGCAGTGCCGAGGACCGCAGTGAGGATGGCTTTCTGCGCTATCTCTGCTCCGCCCAGGGGGGCTTGCGCAACCAGGGCTGGAAGGATTCCGATGATGCGGTGCATCACGCCGACGGCAGCCTGGCGGAGGGGTCGATCGCCCTCTGCGAAGTGCAGGCCTACGCCTACGGCGCCCGCCGCTCCCTGGCCCGGATCCTTGAGGGCTTCGGGCGGGACGGCGAAGCCCACCGCCTGCGCGAGGAGGCGGTGGCGTTGCGGCGCCGCTTCCACGACAGCTTCTGGTGTTCCTCGATCGGCTCCTATGCCCTGGCGCTCGACGGTGAGGGGCGGCCCTGCGCCGTGCGGAGTTCCAATGCCGGCCATTGTCTCTGGACCGGCATCGCCAGCCGGGAGGCGGCGGCCTCGGTGGCCCGCCAGCTGCTGGCCCCATCCGGTTTCAACGGCTGGGGGGTGCGCACCCTTGATGAACGGGAGGTGCGCTACAACCCGATGAGCTATCACAACGGCTCGGTCTGGCCCCATGACAACGCCGTGATTGCCCTGGGCATGGCCCGCTATGGCCTGATGGATGAGGCGATGCGGATTCTGCGGGGCATGTTTGACACGGCCCGGGCCATGCCGATGCACCGCCTGCCTGAACTGTTCTGCGGTTTCCCCCGGCGGGAGGACGAGGATCCCACCCACTACCCGGTGGCCTGCAGCCCCCAGGCCTGGGCCAGTGGCACGGTCTTCGGCCTGCTGGAGGCGATCACCGGCATGGGCATCGGCCGCGACGACGACAGCGGCCGCGTCCAGGTCCATTTCAACAATCCGGTGCTGCCAAGGCACATCAATCACCTGGAGATTTCCGGACTGCGCCTTGGCGAGGAGGAGATCGATCTGCAGTTACACCGCAGCGAACACGATGTGGGTGTGCTCGTGAAGCGCCGCACTGCCGGGGTGGATGTGCTGATCAGGAAGTAGGCGGCCGCGGCTCGCCGCGCTCCAGACTCGGCACCAGGGCCAGGGCCGCCGCCAGGCCGAGGGCCAGGATCAGCAGGGCCGGAATCAGGGCAGCCCCCACCCGTTCATCGCTGGCGTATTGATAGACCCGCACGGACAGGGTGTCGAAATCGAAGGGCCGCAGGGCGAAGGTGAGCGGCAGTTCCTTCACCACATCCACAAACACCAGCAGGGCCCCCACCAGCAGCGGACCGCGCAGCAACGGCAGATGCACCCGCCGCAGCACCGCCAGCCAGCCGCAGCCCAGGCCCGTGGCGGCCTCATCGATGCTGGGTGGAAGCCGTTCGAGGGCCGCGTCCAGCCCCTGCTTGGAGACCGCCAGGAAGCGGTCGCCGTAGCCCCAGACCAGCAGCAGCAGCGGCGGCAGCTGCAGGGGGCTGCCCACCAGCATCAGGGCCAGGGCCAGCACCGCCCCCGGCACCGCATAGCCCATCCCGGCGATGAAGGTGAGGCGCTGCAAGGCCGGGTCGGGCAGCCAGCGCCGCGCCACCGCCAGCAGCAGCCCGCCGGCCAGCGTGAGGGCGGCGCCCCCCAGGCCAAGGCCCAGGCTGCGCAGGGCCAGGCCGGCCAGTTCGCCGAAGGATTCGCTCTGCAGCTGGTCCCGGCTGATCAGGGCCCAGACCAGGGGCAGGCCCAGGCTGAGCAGCGGCGGTAGCAGGGTCAACAGCTGGGCCAGCAGTGCCCGCCAGCCCGCCAGCTGCCAGCGGGGCGGGATATCACCCCCACCGCCGACACTCCAGCGGCGACTGCGGCGGCGCAGCAGCCGTTCGGCCGCCACCAGCAGGCTCACGATCAGCAGGGCGATCAGGGCCAGGGCCGCGGCCCCCTGGGGATCGCCGTCGTTCTGCCAGCGCTGCAGGATGCCCCCCGAGAGGGTGGGCACCCCCAGCAGTTCCACCGCCCCCAGCTCGTTGACCACTTCCATGCCGCTGAGGGCGACGCCGGCGCCGATGGCGGGCAGGGCCATCGGCAGGGCCACCCGCAGGAAGCTGCCCCAGGGGCCGACGCCCAGGCTGCGGCAGGCTTCCAGGTGGCGGCGGCCGCTGACGGCGAAGCTCTCGGTGGAGAGCAGAAACACGTAGCTGTAGGTGCCGAGCGTCAGCACCAGGGCCGCCCAGCCGGGGCCATGCAGTCGCCAGCTGAAGCGGCTGCCCAGGTCGATCGCCGTGGCCGCCAGCAGGTAGGTGGGGGTGGCCAGGGGCAGCAGCTGGGCGATGCGCAACCAGCGACGGCCGGGGAAATGGCAGCTGGCTGTCAGCCAGCCGTTGGTGGTGCCGAGCACGGCACCGGCGAGCCCCACGCCGATCAGCAGCAGCAGGGTGTTGGCCAGCTGTTCGCCACCGGCACTGCCGAGGCGGGCCTGGAGGGGATGGCTGAGCAGGCCGGAAAAACCGATCAGGGCGACCAGGGGAGCCAGGGCCAGGGCGGCCACCAGCAGCACCAGCAGCACCAGCAGGGACCGTCGGGGCGGAGCGCTGGCCCTGGGCAGCGTCACCGAGCCGGGAGCCGGGCCGGAGGAGGTCATTGCCAGCCGTTCTGCTGCATCAGCCGGATGGCCTCCTGATTCCGCTCTCCCATGGCCTGGATCGAGACCCCATCGTCCCTGAAGGGTCCGAAGGATTTGAGGACTGAATTCTCGCCGAAGCCCCGCAGGGGGTATTCGTGGTTGGCCTCGGCGTAGCCGCGGCCGCCGCTGGGGGAGGCCAGGAACTCGATCAGCCGGGTCGCTGCCCTGGGATTTCTCGCATGGCGGGTGACGCCGGCGCCGCTGATGTTCACGTGGGCGGGATCGGGCAGGATCACCCTGAGTCCGGCGGTGAGTTGCTGATCTTCTGCACCGGCGTCGCCGGAGCGCATGCGGGCCACGTAGTAGCTGTTCACCAGGGCCACGCCGCAGTCGCCCCGGGCGACCGCCCGCACCAGGGGGATGTCGGAGCTGAACAGGGACTGACCCAGGTTGGCCACCATGCCCTTCACCCAGGTGGCGGTGCTGGCGGGTCCGTGCTGGATCAGCTGGTCGGCCACCAGCGATTGGTTGTAGACGCTGAGGCTGTTGCGCAGGCAGAGCTGGCCCTTCAGCCTGGGATCGGCCAGATCCGCGTAGGTGCGCACGGGGATGGCGGCGTTGATCTTGGCGGGATTGAGCACGATCAGCCGCACCCGGCGGGTGAGGCCGTACCAGCGGCCCCCGGGATCCCGCAGATGGGCCGGCACATCCCGTTCCAGGGCGGCTGAGCGCACCGGTTGGAACAAGCCCTGCTGGCTGGCTTTGCCGATGCGGGCCGCATCCACCAGCACGAGCACATCAGCCGGGCTGGTGCTGCCCTCCCGGCTGAGCCGTTCGATCAGGGCGTTGTCCTTTCCCTCCAGCAGATTCACCCGGATGCCTGTCTGCTCGGTGAAGCGGCGATAGAGGGCCTTGTCGGTGTTGTAGTGGCGGGCTGAATACACGCCGATCGACCCGGCTTCACGCCCGCCCTTGCAGCCCGTCAGTGCGGTGCTGGCGGCCAGGACCGCCATCAGGGGCGCCAGCAGCCTCGCCAGCGGGATGCCGTGGGGCAGCTGATTCATCGGGGAAGACCCGCCAGGGAATGAAGGCACTCCCGGCAACCTAAAAGTTCTCGCTCCAAGGCCGGCCATCAAATGATGCGAGCCGTTGTGACATTTGCGACGTCTAGGCGACTGAACGCATCAGGGGGTCCGTCGTACCCGGACAGGCACCAGCACCGGCTGCATCAGGCCACCGTCACCGTTGTCGTCGTCGGAATCGAGACCAAGCCAGACCATCAGTCCGAGCAGACCAACCAGACCGGCCAGGAGCAGGAATTCGGTCATGGGAGGTCCACGGATCCCAACACCTTAGCCGGGTTTTAAGGCCGTGCCGCTGCCGTCGCGACAGTTCAAAGGAAGCCCTTGCCCGCATCGCGGGCCACACAGGCCTGCAGCTGCCGGCGCAGGCGTTCATGGTCAAGCCCCTTGCCGATCAGCACCAACTGGTTCTTGCGTTCGCCGGGCCAGTCGCTGTCGTCGATGGAGAAGCGTTTGCCGGCCAGGTGGAACACGTGGCGGCGTTCGCTTTCGTTGAACCAGAGAATCCCCTTGGCGCGAAAGACATTCTTGGGTAACTGGTTGTCGAGGAAGTTCTGGAACTTCCGCAACGCGAAAGGTCCATCACTGCTGAAGGAGAGTGATGTGAAACCCTCGATGGCCAGATGGTCGGCTGGGCCGTGATCCTGATGGCCGTGATCGTGCTCGTGCTCGCGGTCGTGATGATTGTGCTCGTGCTGGTGCCCGGCGTGTTGATGGCCATGGTCGAGCCCGTGATCATGGTCGTGTACGCAGTGGCCATGGTCGTGATCGCAGGCCTCATGGGACTGCTGGGCCACCACCTTGTCGCTTTCGAACAGGCCGACGCTCAGCAGCAGCGGCAGGGGCACTTCCCCCTTCACCGAGCGCAGGATGCGGGCCTCCTCCTTGATCTGGCGCAGCTGATCCTCAAGCTGCCGCAGCCGATCTTCGGCCACCAGGTCGCATTTGTTGAGCAGCAGCATGTCGCTGTAGACGATCTGAGCCCGGGCCACCTCCCCCTCCAGCAGTTCGTCACTGAAGTTTTCGGCATCCACGAGGGTGATGATCGAATCCAGCCGGGTCAGATCCCTCAGATCGCTGCCCAGGAAGGTCATGGCCACCGGCAGCGGGTCGGCCAGGCCCGTGGTTTCCACCACCAGGTAGTCCACCTTGTCGGGGCGCTCGAGAATGCGATAGACGGCCTCCAGCAGTTCGCCGTTGATCGAGCAGCAGATGCAGCCGTTGCTCAGCTCCACCATGTCGTCACCGGTGGCAATCACCAGTTCGTTGTCGATGCCGATTTCACCGAACTCATTCACCAGCACGGCCGTTTTCAGCCCCTCCTGGTTGCTGAGGATGTGGTTCAGCAGGGTGGTCTTACCGGCCCCAAGAAAGCCCGTGAGGATCGTCACGGGCAGGGCGGCCGGCAGCGAAGCGTCCAGGACTGGCTCCGCAGAGGGGACCGCCGCAGCCTGGATGGGCGGTTCGGGGCTGGAACTGGTGACGGTCATGGGTGGGCGCCTGGCCATGGTCCGAGGTTAGGCAGTGCCGGGCCTGGCGATGGGGCCCCGGGGGAGGCGAGCCGGATCAGGATGCCTCCGCCTGGGACTGGCGCTGGCGGCAGCTGCCACAGAGGCCGAAGAATTCCAGGGTGTGGAACAGGGGCGTGAAACCGGCCAGATCCTCAGCGTGCAGATGGACGTTGTGGACCGGGCAATGGGGCAGAACCCAGGTGCTGCCGCAATCCACGCAGGTGAGGTGATGCTCGTCCCGTTCGCTGGGGGCGTAGAGGGCCTCTCCGCTCGGCAGATGGCGGCAACGCACCACCCCCCGCTGCTGCAGCTGGCGCAGGTGGCGATAGACGGTGGCCAGCCCCATGGCACCGTCCCCACCGCGCAGGCGCGCGTGCAGGTCCTGGCCAGTCAGTTCGCTGCCGGCCCGTTGCAGTTCGCTGAGCAGCCGTTCCTGGCGGCAGTTGAGCAGGCGCTCCTGGCGGCCGCGGGGCGGGCTGGCGGGTGGGGCGGAGCCGGGAGCGAGGGGCTGGGGCTTCATGGGAACGTTTTACCCCGGCGGCAGTCGGAGCGCCTGGCGAACGGTTCTGGCCAGGTTCAGGGCGCCTCCCACAGCGGCGATGGGCCGGCGCCGCCGGCCGGCGCTGGGCTGAACCAGGCGGGGGTGGCGGTGTAGTAGGCGGCGTTCTTCTCGTTCTCACGGGCTTCCACCTGCCAGCAGCAGCTGCGGCCGCCATCGCGGCCCAGGAGCAACGCGTTGGCCCAGTCCCACACCAGCGCGGCACTGGCCTCCATGCCCACGTTCGCCATCACCCTCAGGTCGATGGCGCCCTGGTCGTGCAAGGCGCGCCATTGCTCCAGCAGGGGGTCGTCGGCACTGGCCAGAAAGGTGTGGTCGAACTGGGCGGCCAGGCGGGCTTCCAGGTCCCTGAGGCTGGAGAAATCCACCACAAAGCCGCAGCCGTCGAGGTGGGTGGCCTGGAACCAGAAGGTGAAGCTGCGGCTGTAGCCGTGGACGAAGCGGCAGCGGCCCGGGTGGCGCCACTGGCGGTGGGTGCAGGGGTAGCCGCTGAAGCGTTTGCTGCAGGTGTAGGCGGCCGGGGTGGACATGGGGGAGGATCGCTGCAGCCGGAATTGCCCGCCGTGGAGGCGTCGATGTCATCATTTCAGCCCGACGCCCCGCCCGAGGGGGGGCAACGGCAGGGTCGGGAGGCGGGTCTGGAGGCGCTGCGCGCCGGACTGCGCTTCAACGAGGCGGGGTTGATCCCGGCGGTGGCGCAGGACTGGCTGGACGGGGCCGTGCTGATGGTGGCCTGGATGACGATTGAGGCCCTGGAGCGCACCCTGGCCACCGGGGAGGTCCATTACTGGAGTCGCTCCCGCGGCGAGTTATGGCACAAGGGAGCCAGCAGCGGCCAATTCCAGAAGCTGCGGGGACTGCGGGTGGATTGCGATGCCGATGTGCTGTTGCTGAGTGTCGAGCAGCTGGGGGAGGGGGCCTGTCACACCGGCGCCCGCAGTTGCTTCTACGACGATGGCCTGCACCCGGACGGGATGATTCCCGGCCCGGGGGGCGCCGGGGCGGCGCTGCCGCCGGCGGATGCCTGCACGGAACTGGCGCGGGTGATTCAGGGGCGCAGAGCTCGGCCGGAACCGGGCAGCTACACCAACAGGTTGCTGGAGGGAGGCGATAACCGCATTCTCAAGAAGATCGGCGAGGAGAGCGCTGAATTCGTGATGGCCTGCAAGGACGGCAACCCGGACGAAATCGCCGGCGAAGCGGCCGATCTGCTGTTTCATTTGCAGGTGGCGCTCGCTTATCACGACATCGACTGGCGCCGGGTTCAGGAAGTGCTGGCCCAACGCCGCGGTGCCCCCCGCCGCTCCTGAGACCGAACGACCGCTACGGGGAATGCTGCAGCTGCAACAGTTCAAAGCCGGGATGTCGCCCGAGATGGTGGCCTTGGAGCCATGCCTGCCATCGGAATCTGCGCAAGCGGCTCCGGTGGCAGGGCAGCGCTGGTGGTCCGTGGCTTGAATTCCTGCTTTCTTTCCCTATCCTCTTTTCAGACAGGCTCGCCCCATGCCCTACGTCAATGAACCGGTCACGGATGAAGCGATCGACCGTTTCAACCTGCCTTTCGGAAAAGGAGGCAGTGGTCACTACTGGACCCGTGATGAAGAGAGGAACATTTTCCTATCCGGCGGACTTTCCGGCAACCCTGCATTTGATGAACCGTTAGTAGGCCGCTTTCACTTTTACATGGATGGCCTATATTTCTTGGTCTATATTGAGCCGGGCAAAGGTTCGTCGTCTTTCCGGGAGTCTCCGTTTGTCGTCCGATGGGACCACATCATATCTGTTCAACCAAAGGATCTTCACGGGATTCCGCGTGAGAAATTTATTGAGCAGTTGAAGGAAACTTTGGTTGCGTATGGTCGAGATGGCGCTGAAAATAGATATACGCCTGATATTGAAGTTGTGTTTGGCTTTTGAAGTTAAGTGGCATGCTTTCGTCGGCTGCGTAGTTGAGAGCAACGAGTCGACAAGGAACTTGAAAAAATTTAGACAAACTGCTTTGTATTCGTTGGGCGGCTTGTAAAACGCTTGGTTGATTCGATAGAAATTAACTCAATAAAGTTATTGGAGAGACACGCTGGGGTCCATCTCTAATTCCTTGACTTCGCGTTCACTTTTTCTATTTCTAGACAGATTATGGCCCCACTTACAATGGAGCAGGCCAATGAGCTGCTCAGTGAAATTAATACGCCCGAAGAAATGAGGGACTTAATTCGTCGCCTCGACATTAGGGCTCAGGGGGATGTGACAATACTCTATAGCGGTATGCTGGGTTTCAATTTGGGTGATCCATCAAGTGGCGTGATGGCCGTTGATGTCGTTCGATCATTTGTAAAAAACAAAGAGAATATAAGAGCAGTTGATACCACAGAGGCGGCTAGATTCTTGGGCATAAGTCAGGGATTGGAAAATAGAAATAAGCCGGCATTAGATGCTCTGGAGAGAATTTTTAATACAAAATATGAAAGTGGATCTGCTATTTACCACTTCCTCTACGGCGACATTGTCAACGGAGAGCGAGTGCCCAATGGGGTATGGGATGACATTTCGGAGCGGTTTGTTGCTGATACGGTCGGAGAGATCGTCACCTTGACGGGTGGAGCTAATTTTGGGCGTGCATTTGCCCAGTCCGAAATTCCTGCCATTCTTAAAAGCAATACAATTACTCATGTTGATGGAATCCCCATTGATATTCTTAAGTCCTATGGTCATTACGGTGCCTATAAAGCAATCACGGCACAGTCAGAGACGCGTGCTGCCGAGCTGCGTATCGCACTGGATGAGGCTGGCAATGCTCTAACTGTTGATGGATATGTTGTTATTGATGCTCGTAACTACCTAGCCCATACAGCTACTTCAATAGGCAAGGAGCCGCCGGCATATCTCAGCAAGACGATGCATTGGGTAGGTGAAATGATCCCTGATGAGCGCATCAGGAGCCATGCTGAAGGAATTACCCTGCTCCGTGAAGCTCAATTTGAGATGAAGCGGCAGATCAAGGCCGCCGAGCTTCTTGATTCCCTGCCGGCAAATAATATTGTGTTGCGTAATCTCAGTCGCCTAGGTGTCGCCGCGGATGTGCTTGATCTAGCATTTGTTGCTTTGGATGCAAAGGCGGCTTATCAATCGGGAGATACAGCAAAAGCCAATCAACTATTGCTCAATTGGGCCGTACAAAATTTGTCCGCTTTCGTGGCAGGTCGAACTGCGGCCCTAGCATTTACTCCACTCCTGGCTGCTGGTCCCGCTGGCGTTGCACTATACGGGGTTCTCACTATTGGTGCATCAATCGCGGGAGGAATTTATGGCAGCAAGCTGACTGACTGGTTGAAACGATTTTTAGATCCCTGGAATCATGGTTTTAAATTGAATTGGTATGATAAAACCTTATGGCGATCCCCATTGGTGCTGGATTTGGATGGCGATGGAGTTGAGACTCTTAATCTCTATGCAAATGATATCTTTTTTGATCATGATTGCAATGGTTTCGCCGAGCGTACTGGTTGGGTTGGCCCAGACGATGGTTTGCTGATTCTTGATTTGAATGCTGATGGCAAAATCACGAATGGGTCCGAACTCTTTGGGGACCATACGATAGATCCTTCCGGAAGGTTTTACTATCAAGGATTCGCAGCGCTTATGGGTTTAGACGCGAATTCGGATGGATACGTGAATTCTGCTGATCCGCAATTTGCATCTCTACAAATCTGGAAAGACAATAATAGCAATGCAACGCTTGACCCGGGAGAAGCTTTTGCCCTTGACCATTTCGCCATTCAGTCCCTATCAACAAGTCATCAATGGTCCAGCTTGGTTGATGCCCAAGACAACCAACACCTGTTTCTCGGTCACTATGAAAAGACTGACGGGACGTCGGCAGCCTTGACGGATGTTTGGTTCAAGACGAATCGCGTTGACACGATTTATAATGAGTATATTAATGTGACCGACTCTATTGCGCGACTGCCCGATATCCCTGGCTTGGGTAATGTTTATAGTCTTCACCATGCGATGGTCAAAGACTCGTCGGGCAGGCTGCAGGCTGTGGTCGAGCGCTGGGTCAAGGCAAGCAGCCAAGAGCGGGATAGCCTTATTGATGAATTAATCGCTCGATGGGCTGGGGTTTACGACTTACTTCCCCCTCCAACGGTGTATCAATACTATGATCTATTTTGCTTTGCATGTGCTGAGCGCTTTGCGGGTCGGAAATATGAAGGATTGCCTGGTGAGCGATCTCCCGATGGCTCCCAGTCGCGCACGATGTACCACTATCTTCGTTCATATGTTAAAGAACAACTGATATTTGGGGCCGATATCGTTCCGTTGCTGGCCACTCTTGCCCTTAACATCAATAACGAAGGTCCCTTGGATGTTGATATCTCGGGAATGATTGCCTATTGGCGTTCCCTGGTTGATTCGGGCTATGAATTGTCGCGTCAGTTGGAAGTCAGTCGTTTTCTTAAGCGTCAAGGGCTTGGCGAGTTCTTCGTAGGCCTCTCGGCCAAGGTGCGGGCAGCTGCCCTTAAGGAAACTGGGTCGATGGCCACTTGTCTGATGTTGTTTGTAGCTGATACATGGGAAGTTGGTGGTCAGGCTAAGGACTGTTTAAGCGGATATTTAGGTGATTCTCTTCTTCAAGGCGGCGAAGGTAATGATTGGCTCTTGGGTGGTGATGGCAGAGATACCCTGGATGGTGGTCCTGGTAATGATACGCTCAGTGGTCCTAGAGGACAAGATCTCTACTTGTATGCAAGAGGTGATGGAAAAGATCTGATCGAAAAATCGAGAGGGGGAGCGGAAGATTATGGTATTTTGTATTTCTATAAGGGCATCACTGCCGCTGATCTTCGATTCCAACAGCTTGACTACTCTGGAACGATATTGATTTCGCTGGTTGGCAGCGATGATCAGCTTACGATTCGATGTATGGTGGCGAATGATAAGAGTTATGCGTTGTATTCGCCGATTCAAGAGATAGTCTTTGCCGATGGAGCTCGGTGGTCCTATCGTCAGATTATTAATCATGTCTTTGATGGATCCGACCTAGGCGACACGATCTATGGTTCCTATGATTCAGACCTGCTCACTGGCCGTGCTGGCAACGACACTCTCTGGGGTGGCCTCGGCGACGACACCCTGATCGGTGGCGGGGGGTGCGATAACCTGATGGGAGATGAAGGCAGTGATATCTTCTATGGTGATGAGGGTGACGATACGATTTGGGGCGGAGATGGCGCTGATTTGTATGTTATCGGTCGTGGGAGTGGTCATGATTTGATTCATGATTTTTGGCTCAATGGCAATGTCACGGAAAGGATCTCATTCGTCGACGGAATTACCGCGACTGATCTCGATTACAGGCGCTCAGTGGATGACCTGATCATCGAGGCGGCTGAATTTGGGGTCCAGCTCACCCTGAAGTATGTATTCACTTTTCGCCGGTTGCTGCTCACCGTCGAGCCGCTGAAGCTCGAATTCTCTGATTCCACCGTGTGCACATATCAGCAGATCTGTCAGTTTGTGATTCGTGGAAATGAGCAATCACAGATTCTCACCGGTTATGCAATAGCTGATCGGATTGATGGCGCCGGCGGTGATGATTCGATCTGGGGAGCAGCTGGTTATGACATGCTTTTGGGGGGTGCCGGAAACGATACATTATCTGGAGGAGAAGGCCGAGATACTCTCGACGGCGGGCCGGGTTCAGATTGTTTTGACGGTGGCACCGGCGATGACCTGATGCTGGGGGGAGATGGCGATGATGTGTTTAAGACTGCTGTTGTCCTCAGTGGTAATGACACAATCTATGGTGGTGCAGGTGATGATTTGTTTGTCGGCGGTGCTGGCGCTGAATCCTTCTTTGGCGAAGCAGGGGACGATATCGCGACGGGAGGGGCTGGTGGCGATTCACTGATCGGTGGTTTCGGATCCGATTCCCTGGCCGGCGGTGATGGGGCTGATTGGCTTCAGGCCGGTCCCGGTATTGACACTCTCAGTGGTGGAGCTGAAGCTGATCGCTTTGTCTTCCTCGATCGCCAGGATGCCGGACTTGGTTTCCTGAACCACGATCTCATCACTGATTTCCAGGTTGGTGACCGCATTGATCTCGCCGCTATCGATGCCAATGATGAGTTACTTGGTGATCAGGGCTTTCGCTTTATCGGCGCTTCCCGTTTTTCGGGTCTGGGCCAGCTACGCTATACCTGTGCCAATGGCATTGGCTTGCTTGAGGGGAATTGTACTGGCCGACTTGATGCCGATTTCCAGCTCACTATTCTTGGTTCAGTTTCGTTGCAACCCACAAGCTTTGTGCTGTGATCAGAACTGAGTCTATTTTCCGAATCTGGTTTCCTTTCCTGGGGCCATTGCTAGCCTCACTCATGGCAGGCTGCACCGGCTCGCTCTCCTCGGCACCCACCGCCAGGTTGATCTCCATCGGTGACGGCGACACACTGCGGGTGGCCATGGCCGGTCAGCGCCTCAGTGTGCGCTTGGCTTGCATTGATGCACCGGAGCGGTCCCAGCGGCCTGAGGGACTGGCCAGTCGCGCCTATCTTCGCGGGCTCTTGCCCGTCGGTCGTTCGCTGCGGGTTGTTGTCAAGGATCGCGATCGCTATGGACGCCTGGTGGCCGAGGTCATGGCTGGCGATGGTGCCAAACCTGTCAATATCAATCTGGCCATGGTTGCCGCTGGCCAGGCATTTGTTTATCCCGCCTACGTCCGCCAATGCGATGCCCCTCAGTTTCGCGCGGCAGAGCAAGGGGCAATCCAACGTGGGGATGGGGTTTGGCATCGCCCCGGCGGCACTACCCGCCCCTGGGAGTATCGCCGGCAGCGGCGTCAGGGGCGCTCGCTCGTCTCGGCATCGGCCGCAGAATCGTGACGCCAATCACATCTGGCACGGTCCGGCTATAGCGGGCAAAATCCATGCTGCGCATCACCCCGTGGCCCGGAGCTGCATGCAGGGCATCCAGCCTGCCATCAACCCGTTCGAGAATGCCCACATGGGTGACATCCAGGCCATCAACTCTTGTGACAAGTCCGAACACATCACCGTTGCGCAATGATGGCAGAGCTTTGTCGATGTTGTTCAAGGGCACATAGGCCTGTTGAACCTGCAGATCGGCTTCCCGCGCCTTGATGCAGTTCCTGTTCCGCTTGATCTGCATCGGCAGGTAGGCGTCAGCATGGCTGGCCATGAAATTCAGCCTGCGGCTTCGGCTCGTGGCACCTGGCAGGAATGGGGTGATATTCACCACATAGCCATGTCGTTCAGCGGCCTCTGTCCATTGGCTGAAATAGTGTTGTCGGTTGCAGTAGTCAATCTTGCCGTCCTGGTATCGCAGCACCCGCACGTGATTGGCAAAGACTTCGATCGGTTTGCTGCTACCCTCCCCCCTGCTGTTGGTCAGGGCCAGCAGTTGTTCGACAAACAGAAAGCAGTCGAAATGGCTGAGGTCCAGCCGAAGACGTTCGCCGTCCAGCCGGTCGAGGGAGAAGGCCCCATAGGGGCGGCCGATCCAGGCCCGTGCCAGGGTCACCAGGGCCAGGTTCATCGGCAGGTTGGCGGTCTGTCGTAGGCCGGCCGTCAGCAGCTGAGCCGTGTTGCCCACCACGACGGTCTGCGGCCGGTCCGCTGCTGCCTGGCCAGTGCCAGCTGCCCCCGCAAGGCCCGTTCTGGGACGGGCTGCCATCGGGCTCTGGAGATGCTGGGCCAGCAGGAAACCCGTGAGGCTGGCGGCGGCGACAATGATGCTTCCCAGGAAGGGATTCACGGCTCTGGCGCCTCCCCCAGCCATCGTTGATTTCGACGTCTTGATTGACCGTAACCCATCCACTGTCGTTGTGCTGGAGATGGTATCGAGGCAGCGGCAGTTTTGTCGTGCAGCTGATTAGCATTAGCTTCCATTGATTGTGTCCCTTTCCACCCGCCGCCGGTGGCGGCCTGACTCTCGACTCCACGCCCGATCCACGCTTGATGTCCTGGTGAAGCACCCGCTCCCCATAGCCCTGCTGGGCTGCAGCTTCAGTCTGCTGTTGCCGGCTCCGTTGCTGGCCCTGCCGATCGCTGCTCAGGCTTCGGCTGCCCTGTCGCTGCAATCCGAGCTGCCGTGGTTGCTGCCAGCCGCACCGTCTCCTGTTGATGCGGGCGCCAACGCAACGGCTTCCAGTGGTGGTCAGTTCATCGACCTGGGCCTTTTTCTGGGGGCCAATCGCTATTACGCCGCCGGTATCACCGGCCAGGGAAGTGTGACCACCAATCTGGAGGCCGGCCATCTCTGGAACGGTCACCAGAGTCTCAGCCATGTCACCAGCTTCACCAACAGCACCGGCACCTGGGGAGGTGGGGCCACGGCGCCCCTGATTGATCGCCATGCCACCTGGGTTGCCATGCTCATCGGCGGTCGTCCGCCCGCTGGATCGCCTGTTCCCTCCCAGACGGGCCTGGCGCCGGCCACAGATCTGCGCAGTGCCGCCATCGCTTCCGCCTGGAATGGCAGTGCCTATGCCCTTGGATTCGGCATCACTGTCGGTGGTTTTGGTACGGCCATGGCGGCCAGCTTTGGCAGCTCGGATGTCATCAATTCAAGTTTTGGTTACAGCGATGCCGGCGGGGTGAATCCCCTGACGATCTGGAGTGATGCCTTTGCCTTCCTCAATCCCCAGACCCTCTATGTCACCTCCGCCGGCAATGGCGGTCCTGCGGCCGGTTCCGTCAGTGCCCCTGGTTCCGGTTACAACACGCTCACGGTGGGGGCCCTCGCAGCTAATGGAGGCTTCACCAATCTGGCCGGCTTCAGCAGCCGTTCCCCCCAGGACTTCGCCTATTACAACGACTCCAACCAGCTGGTCAGCGTGGCGGGTGTACGGGCCGCGGTGGATCTGGTTGCCCCTGGTGAATCGATCGTGTCGGCTTTTTATGGCGGCCAGAGTGGTGGCAACAACCCCTCGCTGGCCGGTTCCGCTGACCAGGGCAGCAACCCGACGGCGGTGACCTCCGGCCTGAACGGCACCAGTTTCGCTGCCCCCCTGGTGGCGGGCGCAGCGGCGCTGGTCAACAGTGCCGCCCGTCATCTCGCCGGCCTGGCCGACACCGTGGCAACGGCCACCCAGGCGGTGGTGAGCAAGGCCCTGCTGCTCACCGCCGCCGACAAGGTCGCCGGCTGGACCAACGGCCTGGCGGCGGTCGTGCAGGGCGGCGTCAGCATCCTGCGGACCACCCAGTCCCTTGACTGGGGCCTGGGGGCCGGTCGGCTCAACCTGGACCGTGCCTTCGACATTCAGGTGAACGGCCAGCTGGACGTGCCGGGCACAGGCGCGGGCCTCGCGGTCACGGTCGACAACCTCGGCTGGGACTTCGGTTCGGCCCAGCTCGGCCTCAGCAACGACTATGTGATCGGTGAGCGGCTCGCCGACGAAGAGATCACCGCCACCCTGTCCTGGGAGCGGGCGCGGGATTACGCCATCGCCGCAGGCTCGGTCTTCGTGGCGGATGTGGCCCAGGCCGACCTCAACCTGCAGCTCTGGCACGTCGACGATGCGGGGGTGTTCACGGATCTGGTGGCCGAGTCGGTGAGTCCTTACAACACCGTGGAGCACCTGGCACTGCATCTGCCCTCGGCCGGCCGCTACGGACTCCGGGTCAGCTACGGCCGCAACAGCTTCGACAACACCAGCGGCGATGTCTGGGGCAGTGCCGGTCTGCTTCAGTCCTACGGCCTGGCCTGGAGTGCCACTGCCGCGCCGTCGGTTGCGGTTCCCGGCCCGTTGCCCCTCGGCGCCGCCGCCGCTGCCCAGCTCTGGGCCCGCCGCCTGCGCCGCCGCCTGCGCTCCCAGCCACGCTGCCCTCATCGGTAGGCCATTGCCCCATCCCTGGTTAGGGTGACGGGATGGTGGAAATGGTTCTCGAAGTCAGCCATCTGAGCGTCCGCCGCGGCGAACGGCCGTCGGCTCCGCTTGCGGTCGAGGACGTCAGCTTCTCGCTGGCGGCCGAGTCCGACACCGCCCTCGTCGGCCCCAATGGAGCTGGAAAAAGCACCCTGGTGCAGGCGCTGATCGGCATCCTGCCCCGCAGCTCCGGCGAGGTGCGGTTGCTGGGCCATCGCCTCGGCCCCCAGGGGCAGCTGCCGGCCCCCCTGCGCCAGCAGCTGGCCTATCTGCCGCAGGCCCTCTCCCTCCCCGGTCGTTTCCCGCTCACCGTGGCGGAGTTTGTGGGTCTCGGCTGGGATCCCCCTGGCCCCGCCCTGCCCTGGTCGGGGGGGCAGGCCCGCCGCTCGGCCGTCACCACGGCCCTGGGCAAGACCGACACCCTCGATCTGCGCGATCGTCTGCTCAGTGCCCTTTCCCCAGGGCAGCTCAAGCGGGTGCTGCTCTCTTTCTGTGTTGTGCGCCCCCGGCGCCTGCTGGTGCTCGATGAGGCCCAGGCCGGACTGGATGCCCGCGCCGCCGAGCACTTCCATTCCCTCCTTTACCAGCTTCGTCGCAGCGAGGGCTGGACCATCCTGCAGGTTTCCCACGATCTGGAGATGGTGCGCCGCAGCTGTGACCGGGTGCTCTGTCTCAACCGCAGCCTCCGCTGTGCCGGCAGCCCCGACCACACCCTCACCCCTTCCCGGCTGGAGGGCCTTTACGGCCCCGGCTTCGTCCCGTATCACCATCGCCACGTCGCCGGCCTGGGCCCCGGCGTGCCCCAGGCCCGATGAGCGTCGTGGCCACCGCCAGTGGCTCCCTGCTGGAGCTGCTGCAGCTCCCCTTCATGCAGCGCGCCGTGTTGGCCGGACTGCTCACCGGGGCCCTCGGGGGCCTGTTGGGCAGCTTCGCCGTGCTCCGCCAGCTCTCGTTCTTCAGCGATGCCCTCGGCCACTCCTCCCTGCTGGGCCTCACCATCGGGCTCCTGCTCGGCGTGAATCCCACCCTCGTGTTGATTCCCTTCGCCGTGTTGTTCGCCCTCGGGGTGAACCAGCTGGTGCAATCGAGCCGGCTGCCCACCGACTCCCTGCTCAACATTGTCTATTCCTCCTCCCTGGCCATTGCGGTCCTGATCCTCAGCCATGTCCGCAGTTCTGCCAGCCGCATTCAGCAATTGCTGTTCGGCGACATCCTGGGGGTGTCCTGGCTGGATCTGGGTCTGATCCTGGTGTTGCTGGTGGTGGCCGCCACCTATCTGCTGCTCACGGCCCGCAGCCAGATTCTGCTCAGCATCGACGTCCCCCTGGCGATCTCGCGGGGGGTGGCCGCCCATGGCCATCGGCTCACATTCATCCTCGGCCTGGCGGTGGTGGTGGCCCTCTCGATCAAGGCCGTGGGGGTGCTGCTGATCAGTGCCTTCGTCGTGATCCCGGCCTGTGCCGCCCGCCTGGTGAGCAGCAGCTTCAGGGGCTACGTGCTGCTGGCTTCAGGCCTCGGCTCCGGTTGTGCGCTGCTCGGGCTGCTGCTTTCGGGACTGTTCGAGCTCCCCTCCGGTCCGAGCGTGGTGGTGATGCAGCTCGTCGGTTTCCTGGTGGCCCTGGCCTGGGGCTCCCGGCTGGCGCCGGCCTGAGGGTCAGGGCCCGCCGAAGGGGCTCGGCTGGCGGTAGAGCCAGGCGACGGTGGCGCGATCGCGGGGGCTGAGCTGGCGCACCGGCTGGGCGCCGGGAACGGCGGCCATGGCATCGCCGGGGTCGTCACTGTGGCCCCAGAGGCCGAAGGCATGGCCGAGTTCGTGCAGGGCGGTGGCCTCCATGGCTTCGGAGCGCTGCCCCGGGCTGAGCAGCACCTCCACGGCCGGTTCCCGGCGCCAGCTGCCGTCCCGCAGGACACGCCGGAGCTGGAGGATGGCGCGGCCATGGCTGGCGCGCATGCGGCCATCGGCCTCGGCCCGCAGCGGCGGACGGCGGCGCCGGATCTGCACCTGGGCCGTGGCCGGGTCGTCGACGATCTCGATGGGCACCAGCTCCTGCCAGTGCTCCAGGGCCGTCCGCACAGCCCTCTGCCAGCGTTGTTCCAAGGGGCCGGCTCCCGGCTGGCCGCTGGCGGGTTCCACCCAGACACACCAACGATCGAGCCGGGGCCAGCCCAGGGCGGTGGTGGCCAGCCTGGCGCGGTAGTCGGCTGGGTGGGCCGGCAGCCCGGCCGGCAGAAGCAGGGTCTGGACGCCTGGCTGGGGCTCGACCAGTGCTTCCGTGGCGCTGGCCGGCGGGCACGAGGACGCGCCAAGGGCGGCCTTGGGCAGGGCCAGGCCCAGCAGCAGAGGCAGGCCCAGCAGCAGGGGCAGGCCGGTGGCTAACCCCTGGGCCAGCCGCCCAACGCTGATTCCTGCCGCCATCAGCCCGGCAGCCCCACACCCCGGGCCATCAGGGTGGCCAGCATCGGAATGGCGGCAAAGCCCACCAGCTCGATGTTGAGGATCCAGGCCAGGCGCCGGGCGAGGCCTTCGCTCACCTGGGGCAGCTCCCCTCGGCGCAGGGGGATGGCCCAGAGGATGTAGGTCACGGTGGGGTAGAGCGAGAGGGCTCCGACGCTCAGGTAGGCGCCCACTTTCCACCAGAACAGTGGATTCTCTGTGTAGAAGGAGCTGCCCTGGCCGAAATACAGCACCCGCAGAATGCCGCTGATCAGCAGTCCCAGGGCGGCCAGACCGTAGACCACATCAGTGATCACCATGGTGATCGCCGTACGACGATCGGGATTGGGCTGGATCAGCCGGCGCTCCAGCAGCAGGGCTCCGAAGCAGAGCATGAAGCTGAGGTAGTGCACGTAGGCCACGGCGGCGCTGGACAGCACGGGCGTGGGAATTGCGGCGAAGCCGGCCATGGACGCGGACGGAGCAGGAGCGACAGGACGGTAGCGACCCGGCCCTGAAGGCGAGGTTCAGGCTGGGCCAGGGCCGCCGATGGGCGCTCGGTTGCGTCGCAGCCGGGGAGAAATTCCCGGAAAACCGTGGCCATTTCGGTAGAGAAACGAAACCCTGAAGCGAACTGGAATCTGGTGATAAAACGGAAGACTGAAGCCTTTCTGTTGGTTTTCTGGAAGTGGAAAAAGAACCCTAGGTTCGAATGAGTGATACGGCCTGTTCATGGCGAGTTCCCTCAGTGCTTTTCTCGGTGAGATCGGCCGCCATCAGTTGCTGACACCGGAGCAGGAGCTCACGCTCGGCCGCAAGGTGCAGGCGATGGTGGTGCTCCAGGACCGATGCAGCCAGGCCGGTGGCACCGGTGTCGCCTGTGAATACGACGACATCGAGCGGCGCACGATGCGCAACGGCGAACGGGCCAAGCAGCAGATGATCACGGCCAACCTGCGCCTCGTCGTCAACCTGGCCAAGCGTTACCAGGGCAAGGGTCTGGATCTGCTGGATCTGATCCAGGAGGGCACGATCGGCCTCACCCGGGCCGTGGAGAAATTCGATCCCACCCGCGGCCATCGCTTCAGCACCTACGCCTACTGGTGGATCCGTCAGGGCCTCAACCGGGCCCTGTCCACCCAGAGCCGCACGATCCGTATCCCGGTGAATGTGAACGAGAAGCTCACCCGGCTGCGGGCCGCCAAGGCCCGCCATCTCCAGGCCCACGGCCAGGCCCCCAGCCCTGCCCAGCTGGCGCAGTCCATGGCCCTCCCCCTGGTGGAGGTGGAGGATCTGCTCGGTTGTGAGCTGCGCAGTGTCACGGTCAGCCTCCAGGGGGCCGTGCGCTCCAAGTCGGATCCGTCCGAATTGGTTGATGTGCTGCCCAGCAACGAGATGGCCCCGATGGAACGGGCGGAACTGGCGGAGCGCACCGCCTCGGTCTGGACGCTGCTGGAGCGGGCCAATCTCACCCCCAAGGAGCGCACCGTGGTGATGTTGCGCTTCGGCCTCGATGGCAGCCATGAATGGCGCACCCTGGCCGAAGTGGCCCGCCAGCTCACCTGCAGCCGCGAATACTGCCGCCAGGTGGTCCAGCGCGCCCTGCGCAAGCTGCGCAAGGCCGGCATCGAGAGCGGCCTGGTGGACGGTTGACCCTGCCGGGTCGTAGGGAGATCCGTCCCTGGTGATCGGCGGGCGCCTTCTCCCAGACTGGGCGCGTCGCTGAACCGGGACCCCCGGGGCAGCCCATCCCCCAGGCCGGCTTCCGGCCATCCCATCCCAGGAGATGCCCATGTCCGCCGCTCCAACGGCCGCGGGCCCAGCAGCTGACCAGACCCTCGACGCTGAAGTGCTGGAAGGCACGGTGATCGATGAGTCCCTGCTGGTGCGTTTGCTCAGGCGTACCGGACGCACTATCGCCCGACCGGCGGTGGAGTGTTTCGAGACGCTGGTAGATGGCCAGACTCCCCATCAGGCAAGGCTGACGATGCTGGCGGCCCTCACCTATCTGGTGCTGCCGCTGGATCTGATTCCGGATTTCATCCCCGCCGCCGGCTTCAGTGACGACCTCGTCGCCCTGACAGCCCTGCTGGGTCTCTGCTCCCGCCACGTCACCCCGGCCATCCGGGAGCGGGCTCAGCGCAGACTGGACCTGTGGTTCCCCGCCGGCCGTTAGGGCCCTCCCCGTGATGACCTCCCTCAGCCTCTCCGGCGGCTCCCGCGAAGGGGCCTCTTCCGTCGGTGCGCCCCGCGGCGGTGACCCGCTCAACGGGGACCAGCTTGAGGATCTCCAGGCCTTCCTCAAGGACTGGCTGCGTCACACGGGGCGCACCCAGGCCGATCTGCGCCGGGCCCTGCGGGCCAGCTCGATCCGCATGCCGGTGTTGCTGGAGGAACTGCAGCGCCTGCATCGTGGGGGGGGGCTGGTCGGCCTGGTCGACCGCCTCTGCGAGATCGAGGCCATCTGGCAGGGCGAGGATGCGGCGCCCGGCGCTGCCGGTGCCGCCGCCACTGCCCTGCTTGATGATTCGCTTGGCCAGCTGGATCTGCTGCTCCAGGAAATCCGCCAGGATCAGCAGCCTCCGGCCTGACTCGGCAAAGTGGGGCTGTCGATTGCGTCTGGTGGATTCGTGTCCTTCCCCGTGTCCTTCGCC
>Ga0208864_1000073_pt1 | contig 30480 bp, 23 predicted proteins | sample CryBogmetaGMA05M_FD_184542 | JGI IMG/M metagenome (GOLD analysis project Ga0208864, IMG submission 184542) | Freshwater microbial communities from Crystal Bog, Wisconsin, USA - MA0.5M (SPAdes) | ecosystem: Environmental > Aquatic > Freshwater > Lake | place: Crystal Bog, Wisconsin, USA...
AAACAGAAACAAGACACATTAAAGAACAGTGCTCTGCACTACTTATTCATCCGAACTCACAAAGACAGTCATCACAATGGAATTCCAAGTTTACAGTGTCGCGCTTGAGGATAGGTATCCTCCAGGCTTGGTTGTGTCAAATAGGAAGGAAGCAGTATGTGTGGACGGGTTTCTCAACGAATTACGACGTACATATGTTGAAAAGGAAAAGGAAGGATGCGTGGCATTTGTATTTGGACGAGCGCAAGACGGCCGATCGGTGTGTGTGCGCGTCGAAGGCGTGTGCCCCAAGCTGTACTACGAGATGGATGCTGACGACACGACGCACACAATCCGTCAAGAATTGGAGAGCGAGGTGCGCGAGAAGTTGATGCACGGCAGTATCTATGTCGAGAAGAAAAGATTCGCTCACGGGTATGGGTACGAGTACGATGGCACCACGTCCTCAGGACGCAAAGTGCACGATTACGTCGAGGCGTCGTACCCGAGCATGTCGTCGTGGCGACTTGCGTGCCAACTTCGACGCAACGACATGCTACGCGACGTCCGGTCGAAAATACGCGACGCAGTCTCGAAGGAAAGTGCAATTGAGTCGCGCATGCTCGACATCCAGAAACAGCTGACAACGGCAAACTCAATCGATTCCGATGCACTCAAGTCGACATATCGTGCACTCGACGACCAACTGAAAACACTTCGAACGTCGACGCTCGTCGGCCTGCGCCGACGAGAGAAAGTGCTGCGTACCGACGACGATGCCACCGACTCATCGATAATCACCAATTCCAACGACACTCATAGTAATTGCGACATTTCGTCCGAGACGTCGCGTAATGAACAATCCCTACCAAAGCTGAAGAAGGATCATAATAACAAGAAGCATCGTGTAGCTCACGAACACTTTGTCGAGCCACTTACTCGGTTTTTATTCGAGGCGAATATAACACCGTCAACGTGGACTCGCGTCCCGATCGAGTTTGTCGCAGTGCCCGTGACGCTGTGCGACGTCGAGCTGTGTGCGACAATAAGCGACTTTGTACCCCTTCGGGACCGCGAGCTCGACGCGCCGTACGTGACAATGTACTATGACATCGAGACGCTGGGTCTCGATCCCGAGACGGCGCAGTTGATCCAAGTGTCGGCCGTGTTCGTATGCGAGGGCGTGCGCGATCGGCACCTCGTTGCTATTGGAACCGTCGATCCCATCACAAATGTGACAATTCACGAGTGTGCCGACGAGTCCGAATTGCTCAGCACGTTTCGTTGCCTGATCGTGCGCAAGGATCCCGACTTTGTGGTCGCATACAATGGCGTTAATTTTGACAATCGATTCCTCGCAGTGCGCGCCAACAAGCTCAACGAAACTTCGACAACTTCAAATTATTCCTTGAGCCGCCGGTGTATGAGCGATGTGAGCGAGTTCTGGTTCACGTCGCGCTTCGCACTCCGTCCCGCAAGCCTGCGCGAACTCCACTTGCAGTCGTCGGGAATGGGTGACAACATGATACGATATGTCGAAATGACGGGTCGAGCGACCTTCGACTGGTTCGTCAAGCTGAAACGCGACTTGACGTCGGAACCGCAGTACTCCCTCAATCACTTTGCGAAGAAGTTGTGCGGAAGTCAGAAAGAAGACGTTCACCACTCTGAGATTCCCGTACTACATGGTGGCACGTCGGCGGATCGCGCACGATTGGGAAAGTACTGCGTCGTCGACTCGGAATTGCTCGAAGACCTGAATGTAGCACGCACGATGATTGGCGAGATCCTGCAATTCTCTGCCGTGTTTGGCGTTCTCCCCGAGTGGGTTTATTTTCGGGGACAGCAAGTGCGCTTTGCATCGATCCTGCTTCGTAAGGCTCGGACGTGCGAGTCGATCCCGCTTGTGCTCAACCGACCAGCGCAAGGCTACTGCGGCGAGCTCACTGCGTCGTTCGAGGGCGCGACAGTCAATGAGCCAAAGCACGGATTCTACAAGAAACCTGTTGCGACACTCGACTGGGCCTCGCTGTATCCTTCGATCATGCGCGCTCATAATCTATGCCACTCGACGCACGTGCTTGACTACGTCAAAAATACGTCGAGCATTGCAAGTGTGCGTACGGATCGCGTGGCACTGCCACATGACATATGCACCGACCGCAGCATCGACCATCAAGAAAAAGGCAAAAAAAATACGTCTACGTCCAATAGCACAGCAGACGACGACAGTTACAACGACGACGGCATTGTCGAGCATCGTATAAGCTCGGACTTTGTCGCGTACTTTGCGAGTGCGAAGAAGCATCGTGGCGTCCTTCCTCGCATACTTGAAGAATTGCATGCCCAGCGCAAGGCAGCGAAGGCAAAGTCCAAGGCGTACATGGTCGAGTCGAAGAAGTCGGAGAGCACACCAGACCAGAGCGCACGGTGCGTCGCACTCGCAAAAGTGTGGGACGGAAGGCAGTTGGCGCTCAAGATCTCGATGAATTCTATCTACGGCGCGTGCGGAGCGACGGACACTGGAAAGTACCCCGACATCGCAGTCTCTGCGACGGTCACAATGCAGGGTCGACGTGCAATGGTCGTGAAAAAACAGATTTTGCCCGAACGATTTCCGGGCATTGACATCATATATGGCGACACCGACTCGGTGATGGTGACTTTTGCAGACGCAGACGACGTTGCCACATGTGCGATTCGAGGGGAGGAAGCGTCGGTCTTTGTGACGTCGCACTTTGCGTCCATTGGGTACAGTGAGATGATACTCGAATTTGAAAAAATATACTGTCCGTACTTGTTAGAGGGCAAGAAACGATATGCAGGGCTGAAATTCGAGCCCGGAGGAGGAGGAGGAAGCGAAGGTTGTGACGCGATGGTGGCAAAGGGGATCGACTGCAAGGGAATCGAGACGGAGCGCAGAGACACGTTACCATTTGTTCGCGACGTCATGCACGGCTGCCTCGAGATCTTGATGTACCAAAAAGACGAGAAAATGGCCCTCCAATTCTTCGAGTCGAAGATGGGTCTCCTCGTGGACGACCGCATCGCGTTTGACCAGTTTGTGATGCGCAAGAACTTGTCGGCGAAAGTGGAAGGCAAGATCGACGTGTGCGTCCAGGCGCGTGTGAATGCACTGCGTCGATCGCGCGAGAGTGGATCGGAGGCGTCGACGAACGAGCAAGTGGAGTACGTCATTGTGAACGGTCCCAAGAAGGAGAAGACCACACTGCTCGCCGAGGACCCGGCATATGCACGCACTCACAACTTGAAACTCAATCGACTGTGGTACTTTGAGCACGCGATCGAGCCACCAATCGCACGATTGTTTGCGGTGTTCCACGACCTCGACTGCAAGCGCGTGTGCAACCGCGTACGTGCGGAACTGGATCGTGAGCGGCTGTGCATCGACTCGTCGCTCAAGCGAATGCTGTGTGTCGAGAGTTCCATGCCTCCTCTAACGGACGTGGACAAATCGAGCGCCGTCACGTCGTCGTCGTCGTCGTCAACGAGACCACACATTGCTCAGCCACCGCCCGCCAAGACTCGTCGGACCACAAATCCTGCAAAGACATCAATCCGTCTTGATGAAAAGAGGAAGACGAGACCTTGAGGATACACATGAATCTACAACATTTCACACATCTCACTGGATCCACCATTGCTGAGTAGGAGTGGTGCTATTAAGTTGTAGGCACACGAAATTTGGTGCTTCATACAGGAAGCACGGGTCGCCGCCGTTCACGGTCGAGTAGCATGTGTAAATCCCACTCTCGTCGATCGTATGAATTCCGTCGCACTGTGGAGCTGCATTTGTCGTCGCGAATGACGCGGGAGGAGGGATGACAACTGAGTGTGTGACACATGTGAAGTACGGCGCAGTGTTCGTATTCTCATCGACGTTACCATTCAATGCAAAGAATGAAGGATCCTTGATCCACGTCAGTCCAGTGTACGAACCAAAGTAATTTGGTGGGTAGTAATGTGCGATTGCCTGCCGAAGTGCATGAGTTGTTAGGAAATCGAATCCGGAGATGAAGTACATTGTTGAGAAATCAGGTGTGAAATACATACCCGTGTTGTGCAAACCTGCGTTTACCACTGCATTCGATCCTGAACGTCCTACTTGCGGCAAGCCAGCGGTGACATATGGATTATCGTAAAATTTGTACGTGTTATAATCTTCAAAATATAGCGTGGTGTACGAACTCCAATTAAATTGATTGCTTAAAAATTGCGATCGAGATGTTGTTGCAGGCATTCCTCTGTACGTAAATGTGCTTCCGTCATTGCTGAATAATATTCCCAGGGCAAGGTACGTTGCTGGAGTTGTAGTTTCTAATTTTGCGATAGACGTACATAATTTCCCGCCCCACCCCGGCGGCGTAAAACACGAGTGACCGCACCCGCTTGCTTGATAAGACGCAAATACCGTGTCGCACACTGTCGTATTAATGAGAGGTTGCTCACACGTCTGATTAAAGGACGTGGTGATGTACTGCACCGCAGCTGAGAAAAAGATACTTAGCATGTTTGACACAAACGAAAAATCAGGTTGAGAGGATGAGATGGGTTTGATTTATATGCAATCTATTTTTTTTTACTGTCAGTATTCGAGTTCTACTTGCTCTCGGGGAGTAAGGCGTGCTATACTCAGAGGCTTACTCCTTCACCTTTATTTTTGAAACAGACCCTTAATGAACATCACACTGTGGCCGAAAAGTCGCGTCGATGCGCACTTGCGGATCGAACTGTAAGTACGACTGTGTGGGCATTTGCACTTTTTGTCGAGACACCTTTGTGTATGGACCGGCGGCGTCACCAAAGCTTGCGACAAAGTGACGAAATATCGACTGTACGTCGAAGGAACTGGTCACCTCGTTTGCGTCTGTGCATGCACTTATCCACGGTTGGCCCTTCCACGTACATTGTCCGAGATTAATTCCGTGCACGTGCGTTTTACCCGTGCCGAACCATCCAATATGCACGTGCCTATCTGCACGTCGTTCCCAGAGGACGTGCAGCGTCCACACAAACAGGTCGTCTAAGAACAAGTTGTGCGTGAACCACACTTCTCTGCAAGGAAGCAACAACGACAGTTTGGGAGATTGTCGCACCGCGTTTTCTCGAATGCCTATTTGTGGCGTGGTCCTCAAGAAATCGCTCGAGCACACAGCGTTTATGAACGTCGTTTGATCGCAGCACGCGCAAATGTGACGCAGATACGTCGCACCTCCGTCGTAGTGCCGCATCAGGCGCCACAAGAACTTGACGGATACCGCACCTCGACGCAACCCAAGCAATCCAGTGTCAATGGTGTGGCTCGGGTCGTCGAGCGAGGTGAGTACGTTTGAGCATCGCATAAGAGACCTGTCCGGGTGTCGAAAAGGCAGGACCGTCACGTCATGAGCAATCACGTGTTGCCAAAAACTGGAGATCACGTTGTGCGGCTGAGGACGATACGTCGTGTCCCAATCAAGCCACATCATCGGCGTGCCGTCATCGACGCCCATCGATGCGTGGTACAATGCGGCAACTTTGCGTGAGAGCACCTTACCACTCGGAATTCGAAGCACGCCCTCGAATGGTTCTCGGCGCCCGGCGATGCGGTAGAACGCGTCAATGCACGAGCGTTTGCTCGCGACCAGCCGAGTGAACGAGGGCCAAGCGTCGAAGAGGTCGACCATGCACAGCGTTGATAAGTCAGTTGCATTTGGTAAAGGAAGGGGGTACGACGACGCGATCATAGAACTTTCGTGGTAAAACACGAGTGGAGAGGGCAGTTGAGAGTACAGTGGGGTGTACTTGAATCCGACGGCGCGAGACGAGGTCCATGAGTCGTAATTCGTACTTGTGATGAAGAGCCCCGAGGTCCTAAGTTTGTCGCGCCGCATGCGACTGCTGCAGCCCAGCGTTATGAAGCTGAAGTCAACCACAGGTTTAAGCTGCGGTTGGCAACCTGGGATTACGCTTCCAGGACGATAGAGCGCGTCGAACGAGATCGACGCATTTGAAAAGCAGCGACTTGTCATTTTAATTCTAACGATATGTTTCAAAAATAGTAGCAGATCCCCCAGCCCCAATTTGACAATGAAATGCAACTGCAACTTCAATTATTTTCGAGATGTAACAATAAAATTCCTTTGAATCGCAGCAAAGTACTATCACACGTAAGGAATGCAGTCTCCCACTATCATATTTCTCGTTATTGCACTCATCCTCGTGCTCGCTCTCTTCTTCATCCGCGACAAACGAGGTATGAGCATTGCACTCGTGTCCGATTCCGCGGGGAACGAGGCAATACTCACAAAAGCGACGATGCGGCACGAAAAAATGCTCTTCTTGATTGACACGGCATACGCTGGCGCGCCCGTCTTGTCGACATCGTACTTGTCGTACATCGAGAGTAGGCGCGGCATGCGAACGAAATATTCCCACGATCTGCAGACCAAGTACAGGTTGGTTGTCGATGCATCGACTACGAATGACGACTCACCCGATGCTCGAATGACACAATCGTCCACAAATGCACTCGCTTCGTTCATTGCACGTACAGGGTGCAGAATGTACACTTCGGGGTGCACGATGCGACTCATGGGAATAGGCGAGACGACTGAATCACAATCGGACTTACTTCTGTGCCCAGACGTCAGATTCGGAATTCACGGCGGATTGCTCAATACCAGTGCGAGCGAAGTGTTTGTCACAAATCCACTCCCATCGAGTGTTCATATTCTAACGATGGACTTTATGATGCACCGTTCGCCATGTGTTCTCATGCCTGCTCGAGGTCAATTCATATGGAATGTCGACGATGCACGTATGCACTCTTCGTTCGTATTCTTGCATCCGACATTCGTCGGCGGCGCAATTCGCATTCCGATGCTCATTGGAGGAACGGAATTGAATATTGTCATCGACACCGGTGCGTCTGCACCGTTGTCGATCGCGCGAGATACGCACATCACCACGTGCCGACCAATGTCCACTCCCTTACGAGCGACGCAAGTGGGAGTGAATGGTGAGCAAGTGTGCTCTGATGCTCTCTTCACAAATGTCCAGATCGGTTCGCTCAATATGGGCGAGATCCAAGTATTCTTCAATTCACATCCTATACAAGGTGCAGATGGATATGCAGGTATGGGATTGCTGCGTGCATTGGACATATGGTTTGCGTCTCACGAAGTTGGGTTCAGGTACTCTGGCCTCCAAACACGGACGTCCGCAGTGTTAACAGAAGGAAAGTGCAAGAACACCACGCTGCCACAGTGCTCGGTAAGAAACGACGCAAATACTACTCGGGAGCAGCACTTTTAAAAAAAAATATCATCGTAACGTACGGCGCCGTACGTCGACGTACAGAACTCACCTGCTCCCCGAATTCCTCCGCCATCGCCTACTCCATGCTCGACTCTTCCCACTCTTCTTGCTACGACCCGATGACCCCATTCGCTTCCACGTAGTCACGCCAGTCTTCCATACTATTCTCCCATATCGCTTTCCATTATAATTAAATGTGGTCGCTCCTTCCCGTTCGGCTTGCTGACGCACACGCCGAAATTTATTGAATGGGTGATCTGGCGGTAACGGCATATGTCGTCTTCGTGTTGTCGTACAACCTTCTGTGTGTTGCAAACACTCGCATCAAAAAAAAAATGGAGCGTTGAAATGAGAGTTGGACTTTTTAGGTGCATACAAGCATACGCACAAACACCTCGCACCTCGCTCGCTTGCTCGTAAGGTTGCATACACCTCGACTCACACTCTAAGCCGTACTGCGTCGAAATATGATGAAGAGCAGCGTCCTTTCCCATACATCGAATGATGCAAAATCTCAACCTCAGCGTCCCAATCAACATATTGCCCATTCAAAGCAAGAGTCGGAGAAGTACAAGTTGAGATTCTTTGACAACGAGCAAACGATTCACGCATTGGGTGATCTGAAGTTAGAAGTCGTCGACCGAACGACCGACATACTGCCAGACGACTTTACGATCTACAAAGTGCTGGGCGTAGGAGCAAACAATCGAGCACTCAAAGTTCAGTGGGGTGGCGTCGTGCGTGTCTTACGCGTGCCCAGGCGCACGAGCGACACGAGGCAACGAGGCAGTGCAAAGTGGGAGTTTGCACACACTGCACGTGCGTCTGCACTGGAGTGTGCGCCGAAGCTGTATCGTGGGTGGTACATGCGACATGCTGAGAATGACATGTGGCCTTCGGGACTTTACTTCCTCATGGAATATTTTGAGTGCGATTTGCAGAAAGTCTTTCGTAATGAATCAATGTGGGATCGTGCGCTCAAATATAAGGAGGATATAGCTCAAAGCATAGTTCACATCTTAGAAACGCTGTCCAATGATGAACTGATCGTGTACGACCTCAAGCCTGCAAATGTCGTCCTCAGATTCAACGACGTCGAGGAAGGAGATGACGACTGCGACACGAGCCAACACGCTCGCGCAACAACACGTAGTAGTAAGGACTGCCTTCGCCGCGCAGGTCACAAGGACGACAATACGAGAACGAAGCATGAAGTCAGTCCAGTCACGGTTCGTATCATCGATTACGGCCGGGACTTCTGTGAGTGGGGCAAAGACTCGATGGAACTCGATCGGTCGACGCCAATTATCGAACTCCTCGGTCGGGCCATTGCAGCGCAGAATGAGAATATGAAGCTCGAAAATACGAATGAGCCGATTGACGCAACTTGCAAGACACACACTGGCGCCTCAAATACGAGGCTTCGGCACATACTTTTCGCAACAATGCTCGTGAACCTTGCAGCTACAACTACTCGCTTCCTGTACCACGAACGACGGCGTACACGTATGAACAAGGAATTGCGCCACAGTATCAATCCAATCGCAGGTTCGTGCTCTGCATTAGTCGCAAGTATGCAAGGATGTAATGTCAATCTTCTTCGTCTTGCGCTCCGACACGACGAGGTGCGCGGCGTCCTCGAGCACTACCACGGCAGGCGATGTGCTGGAACGAAGCGGACGCTGCGATTTGCATTGGGTGGCGAATGAGAGTTTGTCGCACGCGAACACATACGCACATACACACACCCATGATAGTGTGCGTTTACGATGCACGATATATTTTTTGAGTGGTATTAATGCAACCACAACGTTATCGGGGACGTCGATTGTGATACGCTGTACTCGACGATGCCAAAATCTCCAAGCATTGCGGACGCAATCAGCACTCCGTCGAACGCAAGTGCATCACCACTGAATGGAAATCATTCTGCACAAGGATCGCACTCGCGATTCAAGTCGTTCCTTGACATGCTTGTGATTGGTGTGATTGCAGGCGGACTCGTCGCTCTTCACTTTCGACTCAATCAAGTGGATGCACGTGTTTTCTTCCTCGAACGTCGAAGCACACTTCCAAATTCCAGAGGAGCGGACACTGAGAAGCACGGCAGTGAACCAACGTGTGCTTCGAAGAAAGCAAACGAGCATCACTCGAGCTCGAAGACGGAGCAAGGCCGATCATTTCATCATAAACCAAGCGTCAATGCACTTGTGCAGCAGGAGGAGCGTCCAGATCATGTGGACGACGACGACGAAGAGGAAGCTGAATCTGAAGAAGATGAGAATGGCGCAGAGGAAGATATTCCCAAACCTGCTCGCGACGAACATGGTAGTGCTCATCTCACAACTGCTGGATCGTACCTCACACCCAAGTAGTAATGCGAGTGTGAGAATGCATTAGAATGAGCGTCGTGTGTATGTATAACTGCAATGCGAGATGCAAGCACCCAATCAATTCGCGAATGACGATTATGTTAGTGAAGTCATCACACTAAATGTCGGTGGAATGCAATTCTGTACCCGACGATCGACGCTTTTGCATACTCCGTCATTTTTTTCAGCACTCGTGTCCTTCAACACAAATCACATCTTTGTCGACAGGGATGGTACACACTTTCGTTACATTCTTAATTGGCTGAGAGGGGTACGTTTCTTACCCGAGGACGACCAGGTACTCAAGGAGTTGGAGTGGGAGGCTGATTATTATTGCATCGAATCGCTCGTCAGTGCGATTCGGTCGAACGCTACCATGCAGCCTTCAGTCGCACTCAGCATGCGACGAATTGCAGACGAAATGCGTCAAGTGCATTGATTGATGAGAGCCTTCATTTGTTGAATGCACAACAAGTACGACGGGTTTCGTGTAATCAACGAATTAACAAGAAAAAAAAACACACTCACTCGTGCTTGAATACATTGCACAAAAAAATAGGTGAGTATAAGTAATTAGAGGTTGAGACATGACGGATGTTCCCATTCAGGTCGGAAATCACAACGTGAAGCGAATATTAAAGCCTAATATGCCTGACGATGTGGTCGTTCGACAGCAAGAAGAGAATGTAAATAACATGCTTACTGAGCTAAGAGAAGTGTTGCGGCTTAGACGATTGGAGGACCCTGCATTGAAAAATGACGACGATCACGACGACGACGATGATGCATGCGAATATGACGAACAAGAAGAAGCAATCGACGCATTCTTTGATGAAGACGACGACGAAGAAGACGAGTGTCACAAAACTAACGTTGAAGCACACCAAGGAAGAAAGCGTACTCTCGTCAAAAAGAAATATGGGATCTTGCGAACTGTGAAAGAACGAGCGATGCATATTAGCGAATTAATGAAGAAGCGTCCACAACTCGATGTCACCTCATCGTCGTCGTCAATAATAGGGCGACATCCTTGCGAATATGACGAGTGGAGCGAGTGGAAAGGAAGTGAACAAATGGAATCTGAGGTACGCGAGGATGCATCTGCGTTACAACATCGTGTGCCAAAAGAACCTATGACATCAAACGGGCATGCTGCAAAGCATATAGGAGTACAAGTGAACGAAGAATATGAAGCGGCAGAAAACAAAGGCACAGGAGAAGGCGGTGACGAAGAAGAGGGAGAAGAGGAAGAAGAAGGCGAAGAAGAGGGAGAAGAAGAGGGGGGAGGCGAGGACGAAGGCGAAGACGAAGAAGAAGGCGAAGAAGAGGGGGAAGGCGAAGAGAAGAGAACAAATGAGATCATAATGAATCAAAAGAACGATCCGCACCACTCTCGCGAACACAGCACAAACAATGACACCGGTGCATCACGTGCTATACAAATCGAAGAGCAGCAAGCACTAAACGTCGATGAACAAGACGCACATTTCATTGCGGGTGGTCGTGATGTCACTGTCCTGCCTGCGTCAAACTTACTTAGTGCAAAGCACGTCAAGGACGGAACAGTCAAGTACATCAAATCACCTCATCATTTATTCTCGAGTAGTTTCAAACTCCCATTCTCAAATGTGTGTGAGAAAACAATTCTTACCACGAACTCTGCGTCGTCAGACATTCTTTCAAGTGAAGACCGGTCCACAACACCCGAGTGGCTTAGGCGGGCGGAGTGGACGACAACAATAGAACAAGTCAATCTTGATCATGAGAAACTGAACGACGGAAATGCATCGGTCGTACTGCACACTACATGCCTCGTAAACATGAAAGGAGAGAATGTCGAGTATTTACAAGGAATTGTGACACCCCAGCTGCTTTATCACATCGCAGAGCAGAATGCATCTCTATTAACTACCTCAAATCGGAAGATGGCAGTCGCTCGTATGCGCAACATGATCAAAATCGGGCCCTTTGACGTATATCCTCATACGTTCGATGCTAAGAATGCAACATATCAATGTGATGGGAATGTCGTACCATCAAGAACTACACTTCGACGGCACCAAGGTGGGAATGTGTTTCGAATGCACCAACGAGCACGCAATGCGTTTGAGAGGCGATGATCACACAGTCATCATCCTCTCAAGTGAGATTCATCCATCGTGCATTCAGCGCTTCGTTCACAAATGCATCCAATTCACGTAACTCCGCATCCGTGGTACCAATATCGTCTTTATAACACGAGCGTAATTCATCCACATGAATGGGTAGTTTACGTACGACCGCGTACGCTGACTTGTTCAGCTCGACAACGCCTTCTGGAAATAAGACTACGTGAGTTTGTGTCACACGCTCAAACTGAACTCTCACTCCCTTTGCAAGTCGAAGCATGATCTGAGTACGTACATACAAACCAAATGCGTGTTATTCTGATCGTGGACACTCCACAAGATGTACCTTTGAAAGTGAGTTTTGTTTTGATTTTGTTTTGGCATTTTCCAAGTGAACTTTCGTTTTTTCTTCTAAAAAAAATTGTAAAAACAACAAGATGTTGAAAGTAAATTCAATTCAAATTATTCATTGCTACATCACATGCGATTCAAGTTATGTACTACTATTCTTTCATCACACCAGTTCCACATGAGTTCACACACTTGCATGCATCCAACTCAGGATGGTACAAAGTACTTTGGACGTTTGCGCTCACGAACAGACGAAACACAGAGCAATGGATCCACTTCCATTCGTTTCTTGCGCTTTTCCTTCTTTTTCTCAGCAAGTTGATTCTCTTCCACATACCTCTCCATATCAGGATCTTGGCCATATGTTCCCACATTCCTCTTGTCATATTCTTCGCATGCCTGAGAACCTTCCGACTCAGATTCCCAGTATATTGGCAGATCCGAACCAGTCTGATCAGGTTCCGATGGCGATTCAGATTCCGTTTCCCAGTATATTGGGAGATCCGAACCAGTTGGTTCAGGTTCCAAAGAAGATTCAGATTCCGTTTCCCAGTATATTGGGAGATCCGAATTAGGACAATTCGGTTTTGATCCACATGCAGGTGGCCACGAAACGTCCGCATCATCTTCTTCGTGTCTCGGCGAGGTTGGCTTCGGATCAACTTCCAGTGCTTTTTCTTCTTGTTCTTGTTCTTGTTCTTCTCCTTCTCCATCCTCCTCCTCAGCAATGGAAAGCGGTTCCTTCATTGGTGAGGTCGGGCTGTATGCTGGCGACCTTGGGCTGTGACCCCGCGTGATCGGAGAATAGACAACCTGTTCCTCAATGTCGCTCTCATCACACAAATCAATCTCAATGTGTTCCGATGGAAAGTCGCCGCACAGATCAATCACGATACGTTCCATGTCTTCCTAAATTGTCATTTTTTTTCATTTGATACAAAAAATAGTATAGTATAAATGCAAGCACATTGCCATTCTAACTACTACCAAATGTATTCACAGAAATCAAGCTTGCTACACGCGCGCGCACACACAAATCAACATGAAAAGAAGACAGAAATTGTTAGCGTCAGTGCTTTGCCACGCCACACAACTGCATCAGAATTCAATCTTCGATATAGGAAGAACAGCACGTGCACGACAATTGCAAGAACATCAATGGACATGTACGTGCGCATCCTCGCATTCTTTGAATTCGTCGTGCTTACAACGTTCAAGCGACTCAAGCGGTACTTTACACTCACACCACAACACACAATCCCCGATGACGTCGCAATGAAAGACGAGCGTCGCAAATCACAAAGTGAAACTGCGATGCATTCGTCGCAACGTCGAGACTCAGATCTCAACGTCTTCTCGAACACAGAGAACGACGACGAAACGAATGACGACACCAATTGTTTAAGGACTCTGACTTCTAATACTATGAACGACGCACAAAATAACAAGTCTCGGCTCCGATCTGAGCTCAGTTCGCTCGCGTATCGGTACCACGTGCACCACCCGTTTAACGCGCTACTGCAGAGCGGGCGTGCGTCGCGCGACATGCTGCAATTGTGGGCCGCGAATAGGTACTACTACCAAGACACGATCCCGCGCAAGGACGCACTCATTGTTGCCCGGTGCCCACACTCGTCAATTCGGGCGTCGTGGATCTCGCACGTCGTGACGCACGACATCGACGGAGCGCTCGGCGAGTGGCTTCACCTCACGCGCGCGCTCGGCATCGACGACGCGAATGTCGCGTCGCATATCTTACCTGCAACTAAGTTTGCGTGCGATGCGTACTACACATTCTGTCGCGACGCCACGTGGCAAGACGGCATGTGTGCGAGCATGACGCACCTCTTCGCGGGCGACATCCACTCGCGACGCATCGCCAATTGGCCGAAATTGTACCCTTGGCTCCCGAGCGGCGCCTTTGACTACTTTGAGACTCGAGTGTCGTCACTCCCGAACGAGATCGAGTCGTCGCTCGACCTCCTGGCCGACTACTACTGCACGAGCGATGCACGAATGCGTCGAGCGCGTCAAGTCGTCATGTTCAAGCAGGACGTGTTGTGGTCGATGCTCGACGCGCTGTGGCACCACTGGTTCGCTCGCGAGTGCCGCATGCCGTTGTCGCCACCGCAATCACGACAACCATCATCAAGCTTCACACCGCCGCCCATCCTACGCGTCCTCGGGTCTGGTGCGGGAGGAGGTGTGCCGCAGTGGAATCGCGTCGATCGGTATAACGACCAAGCGCGACACGGATGTGTCCCAGTGCGCACACAGAGCTCGTTCGCACTCTCGTCTGACACCGAACGCCGCGACTGGATCTTGATCAATTGCTCGCCTGATTTCGGATTCCAGTGGAATGCGCTTGTCAAGATTTACCCACATGCGACGCTGCGTGCGGTCGTGCTCACTGACAATCAACTCGATCACGTCGGCGGCTTGATCTCACTGCGCGAAAGTGGTGAATGTGTGAACATCTACTGCTATCCCGACGTCGCACGTTCCATCGAGTCTGTGCTTGCACTCGTCGAGCCGTACACTCACGTCAAAGTGCATACATTCATCGACGTCACACAGATGTGCGGATTCCAGTTGACGCCGGTCGTCGTCGGAGAGCGCAAAGCACGGTACGCACCTCACCCAACAAGCGTCATCGGAATCGAGATTGTGCCACTCATGGACAAGACCGAATCCACGACGTGCGAGAACGAGGTTGCACATAATGAAACTAAAGTGCTCGATCCAAGTGAGTACGACAACCACTCCAAGACAATCTTCGTTGCGCCGTGCGTGCCCACGCTCGACAATATCGGACTCTTTGACGCGTGCCGTCGATCGTCCGTAGTGCTCTTTGATGGCACATTCGCCACTCCCGACGAGATGCCAAGTGTGAGTGGTCACGTCTCAATCGACGAGACGTGCGCTGCCTTCGACGCACTGCGTCTTTCGTACCCGACATTTGTGCACATGAATAATACGAATCGTCGACTGCTCGATTCCGATCTCAGTTGCAGTGGACTCACGAACCTCGCTCCGTCACCACAACTTCAATTTGCGTACGACGGAATGGAGTTCACGTTTGAGTCGCACGAGACTTAACTTGTTCTTCCTTTTTTTTTAAAAAAAAAGAAGAAAATGAAGAAGAAGAAAGAAAGCGTGCTTGCCTCTCTCACATGCTTCGTTTATGCGCATACGAAACGCATGATCTCATCTGCTTCTGCAAGCGAAATAACTCTGAACGAATTTCGGCTACAATTAGGACGCTCAATCTGACACATACACTCCTCCTCGTCCTCATCATTCTCACTGTTCGCCGTGTCGTGTAATTGGTGTGACCTCAAACTCGATGGTTCTGTAGTCGATCCAAACGTATCTTTACGTTTACGTTCACAGCGCGACGGCGACGACGATGGTAATACTACATGCGTCACATCAAAGTCGTTGTCACCTTTGTCCGAAGTGCCGCGTGTAAAGAAACACAAACACTCATTCTTCTCGAGATCGTCGATTACGTGCTTCCATCTTGCTTTACAAACATGTGTCGGAAAAGTGGGCGGTGAGGGTGAACCGTACCGCGTAATCTTGTCTCGCCCACGAACTATAAATATATTCTTCTTGAATATGTATGAGAATACAACGACACTCTCCCACATCTCGTGCCATGCCGGAAACTCGATCTCATCCATCATAATGTCGTTAAAGTACAAATTTCTTTTGAGGTGGTGATGATCAATATCTTCGTCAGGATCGTCATTCTCATAGACGAGATTAGATCGGTGAGCTTCATCATTGTAAAATGCATCGACAATAATATTGCTATTTTCTGGTGAACCAATCCAGTCATAATATTCGTTACTTATTTTATCTTGCCACTCTTCGAATTCATACTCATATATTGGTGTGCAGCAGTATCGGAAATCCGGTTTCATCTGTTTACTCGCTAACATGAGTGCATACGAAAACTGCTCCTCCTCAATATATACGTTACACAGCGATCGTAAGAAATAACCTGCACATTCAATGGCTTTCAATTGCTCCTCCAAAATATACCTCGGCATCTCTATTTTACACACTACATCCACGTGTCTTGCTCCAGTTGTATCATCTTGGAAGTCTGTAATAGCAATTGCACTACCGTCTTGCAATGTTGCCCTGGCAATTGACCACCGGACGTACGTTATAAAAAAAGGATCCTCTTCTGATGTTCCGTATGCTTCCACCCACTTTTCTGAATTAAAGTTGAGATCGTCTGTTGATTTCTGCTTGCGTTTTAGAGAATCTACTCTGGGGATAATGAAGATCTTCTTATGATATAATGCAGCAATCGCAATGTGTTCTTCTCCAACTACACCTACTGACATATCGAGAATGCTATCCAACCTCTCTTTGCAAAAACGTCGAATTCCTTTACTCTCACTACTGCCATATTCAAACATGTTTAATTCTTTATATTCTGTTTCTATTTTCTTCCAAAGTATTCTTGCAACTATACTCTTAAATTGATCATTATTAATATCGGCTGCACAATGAAATAGTTCGTTCTCTGCATACTTAAAGTACCATTCGCACATCCATTCGTAATACGCAGATCTCCTATCTTCTACAATCATATCTGCCTCGTTTTGATTCGCATATACTTCCGTACGCAACGTAGTGTTGAGCAAATGTCGCATTCGTTGGACTAATATGTGTGTTGTTGCGTCATCAAAGCTCGTGATTCGAAATAGAGAGGCGTATTTTTCGATCATTGTCCTCATCGCATTATAATCTTCAGATAGTTGACTGCATGTTTTCATAAGAACATACGTTACATATTCTGAACGTGTCATCATCCAACACCGTTGCGGATCGTATAAGTTTGTCTTGTCTTGATTCAGCCACCAATGATGTATCTGATGTCGTATATTCCGTATAAGCTGAAGTGTGTCCTCAGTGGGATTCACTTCAATCTGGTCATACAATGATCCATGTGGTAGAAGTTGGAGTGCGACAATCAATGACCAGTAAAAACACGACGAGTCAGCGTTCTCTACATTTCGTATGATATAATTCATACCACATAAGTCGTGGAGTACTCCTTTTATTTTTTTTCTCATTTGTTTCACTATCTCTTGTGATAATTTACGTGACGTGCCATAGTGCACATCAAAATATGTCGTACGAGTCATGGCTTTGTCATCACGCATGAATGCAATTTACCGTATTTCTTCAAGTATCAATTTCAGTATATGTCGTCAAAAAAATACCTACACATTCAGTTGACAATAAGTACGACGAAAACATTTATTTCTTTTCAAACAAGTGTCATCAGACGTTCTGCTTCTGCAAGTGAGATGACTCTCGACGATTTTCGACTGCAATTAGTACGCTCCATATGACACATACATTCTCCTTTCTCCTTCTCTTTTTCCACATTGTCTCCCGTCCCACGCAGTCGCGGTGATATCAATCTCGATGTTCCTGGAAGTAGTGCACGTTTTCGACTTGACGACGACGGCAAAATTACATGCGTGACATCAAAGTCGTCGTCACCTTTGTCCCAAGTGCCGCGTGTAAAGCAACACACACACTCATTTTTCTTGAGATCTTCAATCACGTGTATCCACTCCGCTCGACAAACGTGTGTCGGAAAAGTGGGCAGTGAGGGTGGACCGTACCGCGTGATTCTGTCTTGCCCACGAACTACAAATATATTCCTCTTGAGTATGTAGGAGAATACAATTGCACTCTCCCACATGTCACAACATAGAGGAAACTTGAGTTGCATCAATCTGTTCTGATCTAAGTATAAATTTCCTGTGAGGTTAGGGTTACCGTTATATTCCTCATCGTCGCGACCTTCGTACACAAAATTAGACCTGCGTGTTTCGTCATTGTAGAATGCATCGATTATAGTCTGGAAATTGTTTGGTGAGGCGAGCCAGTCGTCATATGCCTTCATTTCCCGCTCATACCACGAATTGAACTCGTGACGATATATTGGTGTACAGCAATATCGAAACTCCGGTTTCATTGGTTCACATGCTAACATAAGTGCATACATAAAGTACCCCTTCTCAATTGTTAAGTTACACAACGATCGTAATATGTAACCTGTATCCTCAATAACTCTGAGTTGCTCCGGGAGGATGTAACTCGGCATCTCTATCTTACACACTGCATCTGTGTGTCTTACACCATTATCACATCCTACATCCGTCACAGCAATCGCAGTACCATTTTGCAATGCTGACTTGGCATTTACCCACGCAACGTAAGTTATGAAAAAGGGGTTCGTTACTGATGTTCCGAATGCTCTCACCCATTTATCTGAATTGAATCGAAGGTAATCTCTGTGGATCTTATTGTGTTTCGGATAATCAGCTTGAGGTATGAAGAAAAGCTTCTTATGGTACAATGCAGCAATCGCAATGTATTCGTCGTCAAAGGCCCCTTCTGTCAAATCAAGGATGAAATTGAATATATCTGCGTAAAAACGTATCTTCCCCTCACTTCTTCTATTACCATATTCACGTATTCTTAGTTGCGAAAATTGACAATTTGCTTTTAGCCAAATGATGTTTTCAACAATACTCTTAAGTCGATCGTCATCAATTACTTCTACATGACGCTGTTGATCGTCCATCGGACATTGTTTCCTCCAGTTACGTAGATACTCGTAATACACTAATCGTTTCTCACGAGAATTAGTCATCATATCTATATGAAGTGTGTTATCAGCTATCTCCATTTCCAAAGTATCATTTATTGCAGTTTGTATTCGTTGCACAAATGCAATATTTGTTGCTTCATCATTGCTGAGAATGATTCCGAGTTTTTCGGCATACCTACAAACTTCCTCGATTAAAAAATTATCTTGACGCATTTGTAGCACTATGTTCATTGCAGCATATTGCATATATGTATAGACTGATACCATCCAAGATCGTTTAGGATGATATAGGTGCACAGGTTTTTGTGCACGCCACCAATCGAATATATTCTGTCGTATATCTCGTATGAGTTGCAGTGTTTCTGAAGCGGGGTTGAGTTCGATCTGGTCATACGAGGATCCGGGTGGTAGAAGTTGTAGCGCAAGAATCAACGACCAGTAAAAACATGAGTCATCAGAATTGTTTACAATTCGTACCGTGTAATTCATATCGCACAGTTCGTGTAATCTACGTTCATTTTGAGAATTCATCAATTGTGCAACCCTTCGTGATAAGTGAATACTCAACGGACGTAACGTGCCGTAAGGCATATCAAAATGCGTCGTACGAGTCATGGCTTTGTCATCACGCATCGATTCTGGTGAAAAAGTTCGTCGGCTTCAGTGCAAGTATCATACACGTTGTATATACAGTACAGAAAAGATAATGAACATATCGTATGCCTAAATTCATACTTGTACACAAAAGCAAGCTCGAGGACATACGATATGTTTCAAAAATAGTAGCAGACCCCCCAGCCCCAATTTGACCCCGCAATCAACTCGTTACGTTCGCACGAGTTGATCGGTGTTAAATTCGAGCTCGGCGATTGCATCCTACTCTCGAAACCGTACTCGATGATCGAGCTGTTGAGCTCGTCGATATATTCATTCACGCGATCTCACATAGAGCTCTCAGTTCGTTCAGCTGCACTTCGTCGTCGCTCAGCTCACGAATAGGCACCCTGTCCTCAAAGAGGCGCTTGAAGTTGTTGCCTATGTTTGTCGCCCCGTTCCGATCGCGATTCAAGAAGATCATGCACTCTTCGTTTTGGCAACGGCGCAGTCCTCTGACTCTCGTCTTACTCTCTGAGATGCGCGCGTCGTCGATCTCAGTGCACGGGCCACACGGCCCGAGACACTTGCAGCACGTCTTTGACGTGTACGCCTCCGGAGTGGGGCACACGACGAAGTGCTTCGACAACTTGCGCATGAGCCCCACACCGATGCACGGTGCGTTGCCTCTATTGCAGGCCAGGGTGGGTCGGCCTGCAATCAACCCCCACGAGCCGTAGGCGAGGACCAGCGGCCGCGAGTCGCGCTTCTTCTTCCTGTTCTTCTTCTCCCTGTTCTTGTGCAGCGCCTTCAGCCTATTGAAGAGCCGCGCCTCACTTCGCTGCGCCTTGATGCTCGCCTTCCACCTACGCTTTCGGAACCTGAGGTGGCTGCGGAGGCGCAAGCACTCTTCCAAGATCTGCCTCCTCGCTCGAACGTACTCTGCAAACGTTTCGAACGACGCCGATCGCGAATTCGTTCCACACAACGCCGACTCGATCTCCCTGCATTGCGACTCTCTCTGCAGGACCTCGGCGTCATACTCGACGCACCTCGTCTCGAACGAGCGTTGCGACGCCGTGTATCGAACGGTCGACGTTCCCTTCCTCTCTCTCTTGGACTTGCCGACGTGCGTGTCGTCCATGTCGACGGCGACTATAATCTCCCTCTTCCCAGGATCCACGCCGATCACGTGCACATTCGTCCGACTCTTCCGAGCTTCCTCTTTGAGGGCGTCGATGCACCACACTCCCCGAGTGGGAAACTGCCTCGGCCTCTTGTTCCCACTCGTACCTCCTCTGCGGTCCGAAGAGGCATTCCACCTCATGAGGACTCGAGCACACACTCCGTCTGTAGTCAGGTGGAACGCGAAGTTCTCTGGATGGCGGATGTTGCACGCACGCAAGTTGACGAGCGTCGAGAAGAAGGACGTCTTCTCCGGAACCAGATCGTCCTTGGATCGACGCACTCGCTTCCTTGGTCCTGGAGTGAGAGCAGGGTCAGGAATTGTGGTCGTTCCGTCACCATCTGCAACTGCAAGCGCTGACGATGTGAGCGCAGCCGAGGTGTCGCTATCAGCCACTGACTTCGTCTCCTTGTTCTTGCATCGAGCGTGGTACGGATTCTGAGGCAGTCGAAGCAAGTCGCGGAAGCACTTCTCATCGAAGTGGACGTGACGGGGCGTGAGGTCTCGGCGTAGCGGAAAAAGTGCGAATGCGCTCTGGTTCATCTGCTCGCGCTCTCTGGACATGAGGTCCATGGCTGGAAGAAAGAGGTGCGGCGACTTCTTGAGCTGGTACGCGATTGGGCGCAGTCCTCCCACGTCCGAGTCGAAGAAAATGTCGTCCGACAGGCCGAGTCGGAGTCTCTCTGCCTGAACGTACGCGTGGTATTGCACTGGGGACCGATGCTCGTCTCCTGGTGTGCGGCACATGTCGAGCGTTATCTGGTGACGCAGAAGACGAGTCGACGACGTCGAAGTCGGTCCTTGCACGTGCGTGTTCAAGTAATTACGGACGTGGGCTCCGACACGCCGCACGAAGTGCATCCACACATTGTTCTTTGCGAGCGCTGCAATGGACCTCGCCTCGTATCCGAGACACTGAGTGAGTCCTCTCCTCGAGGGCAGGGACTTCAGGTCAAGGCACATGTGCTCTCGCATCAAAGTGTACACTTCTTCACTCTCGTCGTACTCCTTCTCCTTTCCCGCACTCGAGCTCACTGCATTGAGCAATTTGCACACGAAGTTGGCATCGAATAGCTTGCGCAGCTTGTTCATCTCTCGAGTCTGCAGCCATCGTCTCAATAGCAAATTGCACAACTCGGTGCCGAGAATGACAATGTGATGCACTCGATGTACTGCTTTCTGCACGACCTCGAGGTCACATTGGTTCAACATCAGCTTGCGCAGCGCACATCCCACGGTATATTCTCCTTCTCGGCGTTCTTGAGTCATTCAGCACAAGAACGACGCAGTGTGCGATCAGGTCCACATCTTGCAAAGGAACACTCTCTGTAAATTATATCTGTCTTATTTGAGATTCTCGCGTGTATATATGTTGTCTTCTTTTGGAGTGAGAACAAAAAAAAAATAATTTTTTGTACACATGACAGGCACAAACTGACTCGACAAATTCGAAGGGTTCGAGACGCGCGAGTATGGTATTCGAGTTCTACTTGCTCTCGGGGAGTGAGGCGTGCTTTAATCAGAGGCTTACTCCTTGACCTTTATTTTTGAAACAGACCCTTAGAACACAAAAGTGCTCGGATTTGTACGCTACAACACTGAGTTCTCCACGGAACGCCACAAATACATCGCAATACAAGTACGTCCGTCGCACATGCCAATGGTTATCGACTACTCCTTCCCTCCGAATTCGCGTCAAATCACAGACCCACTCGTCGAATCGAATAAGTGCGACGACCTCGTCCTTTCGTGGCGATACGAGTACACTTGCGATAGGACGATCGTCATTGCCGCACGACGGTACCCCAATATGGAGATTGTGGAAATACGCGACACGAAGGACGTGACCGATGTGGGCATCATGTGGCTCGCACGCAAGTGCGCCAACCTCCACATCTTACGCATGAACGAGTGCTCAAATATAACCGACAAGAGCTTCGTAGCAATTGCCAAGACTCAGTCCAAACTCCTGGCTCTCAACTTCCAGAACGTCAAGCTCGTTACCGACAAGGGCGTGTGTGCTGTGGCGAGGCAATGCCGCGAACTGGTCTCTCTCAGCGTGCGCGGAGCTCGTATCACAGATGCATCGCTCCGTGCACTTGCAAAGTGGTGCAAATCGCTCATTCACATCGACGTCTCTTACTGCCTCGACATTACTGACGACGGCGTCGTCGCACTCTCTCACTCATTTTCGAAGTTGCGAATGCTCGATTTCAGCCGAACGCAAATCACTGATTGCGGTGTCCAGGCAATTGCACAGAAGTGGCGCGACATTTTCGGCATCGCACTCGCCAATTGCGACATTACCGATGCAGGTGTGGAGGCATTAGCACGTGAATGCAAGCTTCTGCAGAACATCGACTTGAGCTTTACTAAGGTGACGGATATTGGTGTCACGGTACTTGCAAGGAAGTGCGCTGGACTTGTGGACGTCAACTTGAGCACTACTCGAATTACAGACCTCGGGCTCAAGGAATTGGCAAAGAACTGCTGCAGTCTGAGCAACTTGAATGTGAGTGGGAACTTCGTCACCGACGAAGGACTCAAAGCACTTACGCAACATTGTCAATACCTCACCAGCATCGATCTGATGGCGACGCACATCAGTCACAAAGGAATTGTGGCACTTACAACTCACTCGCACCTGAACATGTCGTACGTGAATGTGTCGATGTGCCACAATTTGAGCTACGACGATAAGAAACATGTTGAGGAGTGGATCAACAAATGCAAGAAAATACGCAGAGACCACACGAAGAAGCATTGTGAGCTAAAAGAGAACCAAGCTTGATATGACACGCCGTTGCGACGAGAATGAAGGTTGTGCATGCTATGTGAACACAACGAATGACTCACATTATGTGCATGGCACACATTGTTATTTGCATCCGCGCGAGTTCGTTAGTGTTCAATTTGAGTTCTACGTGCCCTTGTGAAACGGTATGTGCTGTAATTGGAGTCCCGTTTCTTGACTTTTTATTTTTAAAAACAAAAAAATATTCTCAGCTTAAGCGGCCTTCATTTTTTTATGCATATTGAATATTTTCAGGAGTTTTTGTTTATTATTATTATGCGAATGAGGAACTGCTTTTTGTAACGATCGCGTTGGTGATTTTTTTCGCGGTGGTGATTTTTTTCGCGTTGGTGATTTCTGTCGCGTTGGTGATTTTTGTCGCGTCGGTGATTTCTGTCGCGTCGGTGATTTCTGTCGTGTCGGTGATTTTTGTCGTGTCGGTGATTTCTGTCGCGTTGATGATAGTGACAATTGAGACATTTTATCAGCTTTCGATGTTGCATCCACTTTAGCAACAAAAGCTTGTATTCTACTCAGTAGTTCTTCATCTTTGACGGTATCGTCGTGTGTGTCTGCAGGTGAAGAAACTTTTCGTCTTTTTACAGTACGTTTTGGTAAATTAGAAGGACGTATAGTTGTACTCTTGTTTGTGTATATTGGTTGTTCATGTTTTGGGACGACATCACCATATTCATCAATATTAAAATCAGATATTAAATTACGAATGTCGTTCACGTTCCAAAGTGCCATGGTGTTTACATTTCCAATATACACTGAAAAAAAAAATCGACTTCATACTCTGACGACATGTCTCAAAAATAATAACAGACTATCCAACCCGAATTTGAGTCTGCAAACAACTTGTTGCATCTGCGACGAAGGTGAATGTTCCGTGAATGGTATGTGCACCCCAACATACGCGGCACGTTATATGGATCATATTACACACTCGTTATTTTTTTTTATTTGGTACCATATACTAAAAAGCATTCAATGAATACATCCAAAAACTTATCCAAGTATTCATTCGATCGTATTTATCCTACTGAGGCTTCCGAAAGATTTAGAAGTAGCATAGTGTCTTCTGCACTAAACAGGGGAAAGTTAATGGGAAAGTCAATATTTGATGCTTCTACACAATTAATGCAACCAGCAATTCGAGCAGCAAATTCTCAAACTATACCTAATACGAACGGATTAGGTTCTCAATTGTCCTTGATGGCAGCTAAGCAGTTTAGTGCACTCCAAAAAAAGCAAGGAGCACAAGAGAAAGAAGCACAAGAGAAAAAAGCGCAAGAGCAAGGAGCACAAGAGCGAGGAGCACAAAGAAAAGAAAGGCGAATAAAGCTACCGAACGTAATTGAGCGACAACTTAAGCGTCTGCCAATACCAAGGGCAAGAAACTCGTACCCTTCACTTTCACCAAAAAAACTCGACAATCCAACACAACTTGACCCAATCGAAGAAGGTGAGGAACAAATACGAGTTATCAAGCCAGTAAATGAACAAGATGAGACTTTCAAAAAAAATACACCTGAGGCTTTGAGGGGTAAATTAAAAGGACATGTTGTGGATGCGGTAAAAAAAGCAATGCTAAATGTTCCTATACTTAGAAAAGAAGTTGAGAGAAATCATTTAAATGTTTCAAGAGTATTAGACCGCTTAGACAAAAAACATTTAGATGACATCTCAGTTCTAAAGCCAAAAGAAGAACGAGATGAGACTTTCCAAAAAAATCTCGAATCTTTTTTGAGAGACTTGGAGAAGTTGAAAACATTGAAAACAGAGCCAGACGAAAAAGTAAAACTAAACACAGCACTAAACTTCGGAACATTATTTCTATATATGGTAGAACAACAAGAAGTCTTTTTGATCGAAGCAGCACTGAAAATAAATTCTATGTTTTGGGTTTTGAAAAGAAAAGAATCACGAGAGACTGCACTGCACTTAGCTGCGAAAAATAACGACGTGAATATGATCAAATTGTTGTTACGTCACCAAGCGGACGTGCGTGCACTGACAACTAATTTATTACGACCTGTGGACTTGTTACCACAATCGAGTGCTGCAATGATTCACAACGACTCCATATCAAACATTCGATGTATGCTCGTTTCAGGAACAGTACAGTAATATTGAATGACATACGACACTCATCATTGAAACGTATGAAGACTCGTATCAAACATGTCGGTCCACCAAAAAAATAATCCGAGTCAAGAAATAACTCACACACCAAACTCGCTCTTCCGCTCTCGTAAAATACATTCTCACACACATACACACATCTAACATCCATCATGCCAACTACAATGCAATTCTTCAAATTAATTGTCATGGCGTGCGTCTTCCATCCGAGCGTGAACGCCTCGAGTGTCATATCATCGAATCGGCCGGGGTGGGCAGGTAAGTTGTGCACGTCCATTGTTCGTGGGAACTACCCCACACCCACATGCCCGGATTATTACTACAACATGATCGGGCTGAAATTCAGTATGGACGGATCGAGTGTTGACATTCGTTCCACTCCTCCGTGGAACACGCAGCGAGCGTATATTGATCACAGGTTCAATTGGACGGTATTCAAACTCGTCATCTTCGACAAGTATGTTATTAATCGCACATGCGACGACGCACACTTCTTCTTTGGCCTGCCGCAGTCGTCAGTGGCGTCAAACAGCATGAGGTGGTTGGCACGACTGGGGTACCAGCTGAACGGGATGAAATTCAATGCTGACTACACCCGCTCCTACTTTGTAAATGGAGCTGATTGGTACATTGATAGCGTAAGGATGCATACTATTAGTAGTTTCTTCCCGCCTGGATTCTTCGGCAATTACTCGCAGCCATTCTGGATGAAAGACGCGTCGTACCTGACGGTGAATGGCGACGTCGACGAACGTACGAACCCCAAAGCATACTTCAGGTGCACGTCGTACGCTCGTCAGCCATGAGACGTAAATTGTCAGCATGCTATAATCAAAGGCTTACTCCTTGACCTTTATTTTGGAAACAGACCGTTATTGTCATCAACATATTTGTACAATCGCGTTTAATGCATAAACTGCTTACTACACTTAAAATACTTCTCAGTTGTTTCCTTTTCATCGACGTCACCATTTACTAAGATGGCGTACGTGTCTTTAATCCATTGTGGTTTTGAATAGCTCGAAAAGTAATCGAAAGGAGCAAATGCGCTCATTATTTTCTTGGTCGCGGGTGTAATGAGCCAATCAGCACCGTTCAGAACTTTAAATCGCGAATAATCTTTATTAAATTGCCCCCCATTGATTTGATAGCCCATAAACGCACGCCAACCTTGGCTTGACGGCAACAGCGACGATTGCGGTTCTCCAAAGATGTAATGTGGGTCCTGTGACGTTACATTGATCTTGTATCCATCAAAGACAGTGTGCTCAAATAACTTCCAATTGAATCTGTTCTGTACATAGTATTCCCTGCTTTTTCCCGGAAGTACATGTCGAGACGCATATGACAATCCATCTGCACTGAACCTGAATGCCACCATTGTGTAAACAGGCGTATGGCTGAAAGGTGTGGAGAAATTTGTCTTCACAATTGATGAGCACATTGTTCCCGCCCATCTTGGAATGTTCGCGTGTTCTGCAACATTCGTCACCAGTATCATGACATGAATGAAAGTACGTAAGATCGACATTTTTATGTGCGGTCCGTGAAAGACGTGATTGGTTGCGAGTTTGTGAGTTTTAAGTTACTCCATTTATTTTTTTGATTGTCAAACGATGTTCAATGTAGACAACTGACCCTCCAAAATTGAAACAATCGATGCAAAGAATTGACGATATGTTTTTAAAATAACAGACATTTCAGCTTCAATTCGATACTACAAATAGCTCGTTGCATCCGCACGGGCTGATTTGGTAATAGACTATTAGTAGTTTCTTCCCTCCTGTATTCTTCGGCAATTACTCGCAGCCATTCTGGATTAAAGACGCGTCGTACCTGACGGTGAATGGCGACGTCGACGAACGTACGAACCCCAAAGCATACTTCAGGTGCACGTCGTACGCTCGTCAGCCATGAGACGTAAGTCGTCGGTGGGCATTCAGTCGGAAAAATGAGTGAGTTTGTGTAGCGACGGCGCGACGGACGGGACGTCGTCGAATGTCGCACGAACGTTCGATGCGGCGATCGTCGCTGCATCGACGTCGCTCATCTGCTTCTGACGTTTTGACGAAAGTGCACTTGCGTCACTCAGTTTCGTCAACGCCGTCACTCCGCTGCGCGCCGGCGTGCGGCACTCAGTTCCCTCTTCGTAATTCAGCCGGCGCTCGCGCTTGCCGTCCGCAGCCTTTGCTGCAATCATTGCAAGCTCAGTCCGGATCGGAGGTTTGACATGTCGATCGTTCGTACTTCGGTAGATCAATCGACCGATCGTCGAGCGCACTGCACCGAACACATCGATCGACTGCGTCGCGCTGCGTCCACGTCTCGACTGAGCATCGAAGTCTCGTAGTCGATCGGCGGAATGTGCGCTCGTGTTCTCACTCGACTTGAATCGCACGTGCTTTGGCATTGCATTCTTCGACCTCCCCACTCCGACATTCCCTACGAGCGCGTCGGTGTCTATTCGTGCCGTGACGCCACTCACCCTTCCGTCGTCGACTTGCAGGCGTACAGTGTCGTCCATTATCGCAGCGGCCGTGCGACTTGTCGATGCCCACACTCGACGTACAGTGTCGACTACCGCTCGCGGAACGAACCACCTACGATCTGCACTCATCGAGGTATACCTCTCGTGAAGCGCATTCGCGACTGCGCGGCTATTCGCATGCACTCGCACGGGCGGGAGTGGTTCGTTCACATTCCCAGTGAGACCCGACGCACGCGGACGAAACTGACCACGTCGGTTCTGACGTGCGGACGTCGTCGACTCCGGAAGTGCAGGGTGGACGAATCGAAATATGGCGTCACGTGCACCCGTACCGTCAAGCTGCATACTCTGGTGTCGTGCGCCGCGCTCCTCCGTCGACAGAAACGAACGTCTGTTATGCGTGCTTAGGCGTCGGCGAGGCGCGACGAATGTGCCGAACGATGACGCATTCGTATCTGTTCGTCGGCGCCGATCGGGGTGTGAGAACGGGATTTCCGCTGCGTCGCTGCGTCCGAGAGCGTAGTTCGGAATCATACGCATCGACTCACCTTTCGTCGTCGTCATTGTGGGCATTGAACGTTCGAACACCCGATTGGACGTATTGGAAAACATCACGTTCGCACGTCCGAACATGCCTGCACCGACGCCACCGCGCTCACTCTCCATTTGCGCACGTCCACGAATTAATTCACTCGGTAGCGCAATGTCGCGACGTACTCTCGACGACGAGTGTGATATGTGTTCCGCACTCGCATGCACATTTGTCACTGGCGCATACGTGTCGACATGTGCTCCGTACGCCCGTGCTAACGTATCCAAACTGTCACGATTCGCGGTGCGCACATTCGGAGCGTCGGTGCGTCGTGCACCCACTCCGTCTGGAACACTCGAACTGAACTTACGTCCGTCGACGCTTCCCACCTTGCGTGTGTGCTCCGACCTCGATCTCACCGCCCCCACATCAACGTCATTCATACCATTCGAGGGTCCGAATACAACAGCCTCCATATTCTCGCGATTTGTCGGTTTCCTGTACCGCGGTCGTAGAATGTGACGTTTCACATTGTAGCCGTCGTACAAATCGCTACGACTTGTCATCTGTTCGTTTGCGGACGTCGCCTGGACGCCCGTACGATTGGACTGCACTATAGACTCTAATCGTCGGCGATTGGATTCGTTGACGTCCAGTGGGACGCTCGTATTTGCAAATCCAACGTCCGGATCGACGTATGCGGATCCGAGTCCGTCGCTATTCCTCGGCCTGCGTTTCTCAGTTCCCGTGAATCGATCAAGGACTAAAGAGCTTCGTACAATGGCGCTTCCATCGTACTTTTCTGAATTGAGGGAACGAGGAGGCATCGGCGCCATGCGTTCGATGACTTCGTTCCCGAGTGAGTCGCGATATGTTATTATCTCGCCTTCGTCCTCGCGTATCGTCCACAACTCATCTGCATGATCCATGTCCTACCCTCGTTCTTTCTTTCTGTAGTAAGTTTATTTTTTTTTTTCTTATTGTATATGTGTGTATGTGTGTGCACATTGATGTGTGAGTGTACGCAAATCACACACTTGCAACTATTTTCTCAGTACAAGAGTAATACAATCGACGTCGGCATGTCACAATCACACGACGTCCAACTTGACGACGACGAGAATCGCAAGTGGCCCGCAATGCAGCGATGTGAAGAATTTTACACGCGGTACAGAAGTGTAGTTCCCGGTTCTGAAGCACCAGGTAATGAGGAACGTCCTACTTCCGAGAAAAAAGATAAAAGAAACCCAAAAGAAGGAGGATGAGGTAGATAAACAATTTAAATCAATATGTAGAAACGAATTGAGTTGAAGTGTATAATAAACGTACATTGGTACATGACTGCACTTTTCACAAGTCCGAATCAAACTTTGTCAATGCTGCATATGCTCATATCACCCACGTGATAAATAATATATGTAAATATGACGGAGGGATCGAAAAGCGCATGAAGCACACCAACAGTTTCGTTTACGATCTGTTTCAAAAAATATTTTTGAGTTTTTGTTTGTTTGTTTGTTTTTTTTTTGGTTGGAGGGGGGGGGTTCGTTCGTAAGAAAAGAACACTTGCAATTACTGTGATTTGGGGTACAAAGATCGTCGTTGTGTACACATACGATGACGAAAACAAAGTGTAAAAATTCCAATTACGAGAGAAAATAGTAGCATGATGGATGATGTGGTGATCACAATTTCTTCAATATTACGATTATCCTGATATGATTGAATTATTACGAAAGGATTGCTTGGTGCTCCAATGGTAATGGGTGAATATGTTGGTGGGTATGGTGTTCCCTGATGTAAAATAGGAGGTATGCTTGGACAAAATAATGCGAGTTGTGAAGGGGGGGGAAGTAGTGATGGTGAGAGAATTGGAGGTTGTAAAGGACAAGGGGATAATGGTGAGAGAAGTGGGGGAGAGACTGGAAAAGGAGAAACATACTGTAGTAGTGGGGG